>Ga0180222_1000178_pt1 | contig 113024 bp, 129 predicted proteins | sample eDN5th37CKraftOP_FD_151336 | JGI IMG/M metagenome (GOLD analysis project Ga0180222, IMG submission 151336) | Enriched Organic Plus compost microbial communities from Emeryville, California, USA - eDNA 5th pass 37_C Kraft OP (version 2) (version 2) ... | reverse complement strand
ACGAGGGACACCGCGCCGCCGAAACTTGTGGGAGAATAAGGGATCTCCCAAGCCCTTTGTCTTTTCTGCCTTTGTCGCGCATCCATGACTGCCATCAAGCGCTGCGCGGCCTCGGCAAGTGTTTCCCCATCTCTGTCCAAAATCGTCCTGTCCATGTGGGGCAATGTAGACGGAAGGACGGACAAGGTGTTGCGAAAGCACGACAAGAGCTTGTCAAACACGGACAAGAAAATGAGTGACGTTGCGTATGCACAAGATCTGTTTCGGAAGGCCTTCCCGGTAAAGCGGTACGGGAAGGTAGAGGCCGCGCTTTATGAGGCCTATCGTTTCATGAAACCGCTTGTGGAGACGCGTATCCAGCGCGAATTCACGATGCGCCGCGTCCGCACCCTTCACGAAGGGACGGCACGACGAGTTGATGGTGCAGAACTCGACGCTCTCAAGAGGGCGCAAATTGAGGAACTGAAGCGTGAACGAAAAGAAATCCTGGGGCGGCTGGAGCACCTTGAGAAGGCTCTTGCCGTGGCGGATCCGATATCGCTTGGCCAAACGGTGGTACCGCATAGCCAAGCAAAGAACGCGATGGGCGGACGAAATAGCGCCGGAATTGACGGAGCATTCCAATGATTAATCTCAGATCGGTAGCCAATGCCGGGAAGCCGGCGGCTGAGTTTGGCCAAGGAAATTGGGTCGTAGGTACCGGCACCGCGCACGGAAAACCTGCCGTTTTCGTAGCGCCGGCGAAAATGCCTGGGGTAGTTGGTACAACCGCCGCACGCGAGAACAATCCTCATGACCGCCTTGTCGCTGGGGAATGGTTCATGACATTCCCCACGATGAAGCAGGCGCAGCTTGTTGCTGACGCATTGTGCAATCAAGCCTACCCGGCCCCGCAGCGGAGCGGTTCTATAACGGCGCTGGAAAAGGTTCGGAGCATTCTGACGAACGGTGACCTACACGAGACCACTCGTGTTGTAGACGCCATTGATGCAATAGACGCCACGCTCGCCCTCATCGACTCCAAGCTCTCCGAAGCAAAGGAAGAGGAGGGGGATCATGCCGTCATCTAAATTTCTGAGCACGTTCGGCATTCTAACACTACTCGCAATGATCGTTCTGATTTGCGGATCTGCAGCCGTGTTCGCGGTAGCGGTTCTATTGGGCGGAACGGTCCATATGGCTGTTCTCATTCTGGTCCTGCTGCTGGTCGCAGGCCTCTCTGGGCTCATAGGAGCGGTCATCGTGGAGAAGACCTAGCCCTCCCCGCTCACCCCCCCCCACCCGGAAGCTGTCCATACGAGGGAACATTCCATGTGCAGACCGCGAACAAACTGGAACTTCTTGGGCGTCCTTACTGCCTGTGTGGCTGTCCATGCTGTGTGGGCGGCTGCTGTCTGGGTCTGGATTATTGGGCCGTGGTTCTGAGGTATAGGTATGGGAAAACTTGTTTTGTCCCTGTTCGATTATACGGGAAACATGGTCAAGCCATGGGCCGAGGCCGGGTTTGATACTCTTTGCGTTGACATACAGCGCGACGGGACGGACGTCCTCCGGTGGCTGCCGCCGCGCCGGGAATATCAGATCGTCTTTGCCTTCCCCCCCTGCACCAATGTGGCGGTATCAGGCGCGCGCTGGTTCAAGGACAAGGGGTTGGCTGGCCTTGCATCTGCAATAGAGCTTCTGGAGCGCGCCCGCGACATTTGTGAGTGGGCTGGGGCTCCCTGGATGATCGAGAACCCAATCTCGACGTTCAGCAGCTACTGGCGGACGCCAGATCACATTTTCCATCCGCACGAGTTTTCCGGGTTCGAGCCCACTGACAACTATACGAAAAAGACCTGCCTCTGGACTGGTAACGGCTTCATCATGCCGGATCCGTTCCCTCTTCGCGATGCGGGTGCGCCGGACGACCGAATCCACAAGGCTCCCCCAGGCCCCCATCGAGCAAATTTCCGATCAGCTACGCCGATGGGTTTTGCCCGCGCAGTATTTGAGGCGAACTGCCCGCGCGAGATGAGGAGGGCGGCATGACCTCATTCCGAGATCAGAATGCCCGACTCCTTGGCAGCTTCCACGAAGGCCTTTCGCGCCTTTTCAGGATCAAGCCCCTTTTCAACCACGGCAATGATGGCCATGCGCATCAACGCGGAGCGGGGAGGGCGGTTCCTTGGGCATAACAGTTGAACTCCCGTTCCCGCCACGAGCACTTCATCCGAACTCTCGGGTGCACTGGGCTGCGCGTGCGAAGGCTACGAAGCAGGCAAGGGAAGACGCCGCCTGGTGGGCAAGGGCGGCGGGCGTAAAGCCAATGCGTAAGGCAAAGCCTCTGGTGGTTTTCCTCACGTTCTTCCCTCCCGACAAGAGGCGCAGGGATTGGGACGGAGCCGTAAGCTCGTGCAAGGCATATTTCGACGGCATTGCCGATGCCCTTGGCGTGGATGACAGCAATTTCCGCCCCGGTGTCATCCGCTGGGGTGAGCCCCGTAAAGGTGGGGTTGTCCGCATAGAAATCGCGGAGGCCTCATGAAGATCCCCCACGAGGAGATGGCGCTGGAGCTTCAAAAGCTCGCCTGGAGCAAGAAGGCGTGGATCGCGGATCACGGCTCCAAACGCCCCCAGCACGAAGTTGAAACACGGAAGAGAGAACTGGCTGTGCTTGAGCAGGCAGCAAGCATGTTCGAGCGCGCCGCAAGGAGGGATGCAGCATGACACAGAGCATGATTGAGAAGGTCGCTGAGGCGATTGAGGAAGTCGTATTGCGGCAGGAATTTACTTCTTATGAAGAGGCGGCCCGCGCGGCAATAGAGGCTATGCGGGAGCCTACTCGTGGAATGGTTGAGGATGGCTATGCCGCCCTGATGGATTGGGATGCCCGAACCGGAGAGGATAAGGGCATCTCTGATACATGGGTTGCCATGATCAACGCCGCCCTCAGCGAGGAGGTGTCGGGATGACGGATGCACTCACCGAGCTTTGCGCCGTCCTAGACGAAGAACATGCGCAAGCTGTCATAGAGCACCGCAAGGCCATCAAGGCAAAGCTCACGCCACACGCGGCGCGGCTCTTGGCTAAGCAGTTCGCTCGCTGCCGAGATCCGAACGAGGCGGCTGATGAGATGATCCTGCGCGGCTGGCGCGGGTTCAAGCCGGAATGGATACGTGACCACGACATTCGCTGCGAACGAGATGAGCAAGCGCCAGCAGCGTTCCTGCGCCTCTGGAATGTCTATCCCATCAAGGATGCCGAAGATTTCGCCAGTGCTCTTGATGCCTTTGAAAAGGCTCCGAAGCGCGATCACGAACTGATCTTCCAGGCCGCGGAGTGGCTGAAGGGCAGCTTACCCCCTTCATTCGACCCGACATATCGGGAGCGGTCAAAATTCATCCCCTCTCTTGCTCGGTGGCTGAGAGAGCGACGGTACGAGGCAAAGAGGCACGTGTGGGAAAGGTATCAAGCGAGACGAGCGGAGACGGCCTAATGAGAGACTACAATCACGACACGTTTGTAACGAATAGCGGCTACGCCCCCGGTTTCCTCGCCCGGGCTCGGCTGAAGCAGAAGCAAGCAATGGAGCAGATGTTCGAGGTGGAGCTTTCCACCTTACGAGATCGTATCTCCGAGCTGGAGAGGGAGAATGACAAGCTCCGGGCCAGCATTAGGGAGTCGTTGATTTCTAGCCCCGCAGCTAAATCTGCCGAAGAGCTTAACATCGCTTTAGAGAACATTACCGACCGCATACCCGTCTCGGAAATAATTCGCCGGGTGTCGGAGAAGCATGGGGTGTCGGTCCAGGAGATAAAGGGCCCGCGCCGGGAACGGCATGTGGTCGAAGCACGCTTCAAGGCCTTGGCCTTAGCCTACGATCTGCGGCCTGATCTTTCCTTGGTCCAGATAGGGAGGGAGTTCGGTGGCCGGGATCACACCACAGTTCTCAAGGCCCTGAGGCGCATGGGCCGCAAACTCCCGAAGTCATCCTGATCTGATGAGGGGCAGAATGAACAGGTTCGAATCTCTCTTGGAAGAAGCCGCTGATTGGGCCGACCGGCGCGGCGTCGATTACTCCATCTTCAGGGACGGCGGAGACTGGACCCTGCAAATCCGCCTTAGCGACACGAACGGCCCATTCCTGGAGTTCTACACGCTGCCCGAACCCAGGAAGGTCGTAAGCCTCTCGCGCAGACTGGATGAGCTTTGCGCAGAGGCTCGTAAGAAGCGGATCAACGGCGGCAGACCAGCTTATCAACGAGCCTGATATCAAGCGGCGGGGTTATAATGAAAGCAAGGACAAAGGGGCAGAAGCGGCGAGGGAGGCCACATAAAACAGGTGTCTTGCGTACGGAGAGTGGGCGCATATCGAGATCAGCGGAGGCCAAGGAGATCGAGGACGCACAAAAGACTCTCGAATACAAGCTGATGATGGAGGCTGCTACATGGAAGCGCCGCCAACTCGACCCGTCATTGTCATGGGATGAGGCCCGAAAACAGGAACACGGTTCCGTCATTCATGCCTGGAAGGAATTGCACGAGGTATTCAAAAGGAAGAATGGAGCGGACAAGATCAACCCGATGATGTTCACGGCGCAGCACCTGGAGACTGCAAAAGAGGTTCAACAGGCCTATGAGAATTACCGGTTCGCCATCGCCTCTAGGAACCCACGCTCAGCGAGCGACTTCAGTGGCCCGAGCGGCTTCGATGGTAGTGACCCATTTGATGAGGATCGCGAGAAGCGAGACAAGCGTGCCATAGAAAGGTGGAAAGCTATGCGCACTGCCATCCTCTCAAGTGGCCCAATGGGGATGATGGCCGTCGAGGGTATTGTGATTGAGAACAAATCGCTTGAGGGGCTAATCGGCGATTTGCGTCTGGCACTAAATGCTGTGGAAAGGATGAATAGAATCGCCAAAGCGGCCTAGATGTAGGTTGCAATGAGTCAACGAATATGCTAGGGGATGAAATTGATGATGGGCGCTTTGTAAGAAGAGCGCCCTTTTTGATTCCGCGTAAGCGGTAAGAGTTGGGTGTACACATTGGCCGCCTTGGCTGTCGCGGTCGGCCTTAACCGGGTGAGAGACAGTTACCCCGGTGCGCCCAAACAGTTGCGATACGGCGGTGGTCACCGGATGGTGGCGACGCCGAAAGTCAGAGGCTGGTCGTAAAGTGGCCCTGCCCCGTCGATAGTCAAAGGTCTTCGAATTGAAGGCTGCCAGTCATGCAGGTGCCGTATCGCATCATGCCCCGTAGGGGTCGCCAGAGGCCGGACAACCGATACAGTCCTACCCACCGCAGACCGGTTAATGCGGGGCCTCAAATCATTTCACCAATCGCCCGCCACCATCGAAACACTCCAGAAGGCACCTACACCCTGAGCGTATGGTATCGGCGGGCGAGACTAATCAGGACGCTCCAGGCTGGTAACAGTTCTGTGTCTCGCCGGTAAGCCAGTACTCCGGCAACTTGGCGCGTGACTTCTGGATTGACGCGCCCGTCCTGACAACCAGTACACCCCAGGTCGGCCTCTGTCTTGTGACATGCTCCTGGGGTCAGTAATCAGGACGGCGCGATGCATCCTCGGACCATCTGCTTTGACCCGCATTGCGAATGTGCGTCGGGCGAGTTCTGTCCTAACCAGCCGGAAGGACCGCTCATGCCGCTCAGTTGCGACTGCCCCATATGTCGAGATTCAGAGCTCTCGGAGTACAAACAACATTGGCATAAATTGGGGCTCTCTCGGCAAGAGCGTGAAAATGAGTTCCAGCTCCTCATGATAGAGCGAGAATATCAGCGTCGGAACAAGCCAGAGACTCCGATGGAGAGACTTTTGAGAGAGAAAGCCGAAGAGGCGTTCGGCCGCGCTTTCGAGGAATTGCTGGAAGCCGGTTCTACCGATGGGCTTCTTCCAGCATTGAATGGTCCGCGCTCGTCCTGACGGGAGCATCACATGGGCAACATGGTAGATCGCCTCATCTCATGGCTTTACACTCGCCGCATATGGGGTTCTCGCTGCCCTGACTTCGAACCCACGTGCGTATGCTGCCAGAAGTGGGCAGAGCACGACGAGATGTTCTCATGACACGTGAGTACTTCATCAAGCGCCGCTCGGCAGACATTGATCATGAACCAGATGGGGAAAACTACCTCGCCCGCACTGTCTACGAGGAGCACGAGCTAATCGATACGGGCGTGGTTGATCACAACGGCGACAAGATCATGGCTCGTCGGAAGATGGAGCCCATTGGCTTTGTGAGGTTCAAGAGTGATGCCTGATCTGAGTGGGTTGGTTGTCTTGTTTTGGGGTGCCGCTGCTGGTGCAGCGATGTTCACCGCCGCGCTTCTAATGGTGCCGCTAGCATGGTTCTTCGCCCTGCCGTCAATGGCGGTGCTTTCAGTTGTGTGCGCTTCGGGCGTCGTTGCCTTCATCGCGGCGGCTCTGCTCCTGAAATAGAGGCATCTCATGCCCGACAGCACCAAGCGCATAGACGAGTTAAGCGCGGAAAGATCGCAGCTCTATCTGGAGCGCAATAGTGTTTCGTATCTCGAATGCGCTGTCTCTCTCATGCTCACCCACATGAGCCGTGAGCGCGTGTCTGAGATCCTGAGGGCAGAAGCCAGGATGGTCGAGGAGTTGGATTGAATGACGCCGCAAGATGTTGAGAAGTTCAAGGCAGCAATGAAGGATGCGCAGGTCGTCTGCACTAAAGACAGTCATGCGCTCCTCATAGACGGAATCGTTATTGACCTGGCTATGCCGTATTGGGCCGACCCCCATAAGGTCGCAGAAATCCTAGCAAGCACGCTTCGGTCACAGCAGCCGGGTCAATAGCCAGAGAATCCCTCCGTATATCAGGGCGCCCAAAATGGCAGCGGCTACGAAACCCTGTATGGGGTGGCCCATGGTTGTCGGCCTTCTTATAAGGCTCACTCCAAGCTGCGCCATCCCTAATACGCCACCTATCGCAAACCAGATCATAGCCAACCCCTCCTAACCTCTGTGGCAGATTATATGACCGACAGCGGTGAACCTACACCTAAAAAACACCTGAAGGCGCCTTGGCAACCTGGGCAATCCGGCAACCCATCCGGGCGTCCGAAGGGCTCACGCAACAAGCTCGGTGAAGCCTTTCTGGAAGACATGCTGGCAGACTGGGAGGCGAATGGACCGGCAGCGATCCGAGAAGTCCGTGAGAAGAAGCCTGACGCTTACCTGAAGGTCGTTGCCTCAATCCTCCCACGCGATCTCAACATCAATGTGAACCAGATCGATCAGATGACGGATGACCAACTCCTTGAACGCATCCGCAAGCTCGACGCCACCATCAGACCTTTCCTCTCTTCTCAGGGAGAGGATGGAGTTGACGGCGGAGATCGAGCGCCGACTGCGCACTAACAAGCTCAAGCACTACAAGCCCTATCCCAAGCAGAAGGAATTTCACGAGAAGCCACAGCGAGAGCGGCTTTTCATGGCGGGCAACCAGCTCGGGAAAACCTGGGCCGGAGCCTATGAAACAGCCATGCACCTTACGGGGGAATATCCCGACTGGTGGAGGGGCCAGCGTTTTGATGGCCCCATCGTAGCGCTTGCTGGTTCCGAGTCTGGCGAACTGACACGTGATGGCGTCCAGCGCCTGCTTATTGGCCCGCCAGATCGCGAAGAGGAATGGGGCACGGGCGCAATACCGCAGCGCTGCATCTCGGACCGAACCCGCAGGCAAGGCGTACCAAACGCTCTCGACAGCGTCACGGTGCGCCATGTAAGCGGCGAATATTCCACGCTCTACTTCAAGAGCTATGACCAGGGCCGGTCTAAATGGCAGGCCAACACGGTGCATTTCGTCTGGTTTGACGAAGAGCCGCCCGAAGATGTGTATATGGAGGGCATCACCCGCACCAACGCCACCAAGGGCCGGGTAATGGTGACCTTCACGCCCCTCAAGGGCATGTCGAGCGTTGTGGCCCGTTACCTTCTGGAGGATTCGGAGGACCGCTCCGTTACGTCGATGACGATCCACGACGCGGAGCACTACACCGAGGAAGAACGGGCCAAGATCATTGCCAGCTACCCGCCACATGAGCGGGAGGCGCGAACAAAGGGTGTTCCATCTCTTGGATCCGGCCTCATCTTCCCGGTGGCGGAAGAGGAGATTGTGGTCGAGCCATTCGCCATACCCGACCATTGGGCGCAGATCGGCGGAATGGACTTCGGTTATGATCATCCATTCGGGGCGGTGAAGCTCGCCCACGACCGCGACAATGACGTTGTGTATGTCGTGGCTGATTATCGCAAATCACATGCAACGCCAGTCATCCACGCCGCTGCACTGAAGCCGTGGGGAGGCTGGTTGCCGTGGGCATGGCCGCATGACGGCCTCCGCCGCGACAAGGACCAGAGCGGTGTCGAGTACAAGGAGCTTTACGCGGCCCAAGGTCTGGCGATGTTGCCGGAAAAGGCGACGTTTGCCGATGGCGGCTTTGGCGTCGAGGCTGGCGTGATCGACATGCTGGACCGGATGCAGACGGGAAGATGGAAAGTCTTCTCCAACTGCGTCAGCTGGCTTGAAGAACGCCGCATGTATCACCGCAAGGATGGCGTGATCGTCAAAGAGCGCGATGACGTGATCAGCGCTTCTCGCTACGCCTTCATGATGCTCCGCTTCGCCACCGTGCCCAAGCGGAAGTTTGTTGCCGCTCCCCGAATCAAGGGTCTGGTTTAGCACAACCTGAAAGAGAATGGACAGCCCCGTAATCTGATTGGATTGCGGGGTTTTACCTATTGCTGGTTGAAATTGGGAAATATTGATGGCTCAGCGCAAGCGTATGACAGAGCAGGAGATCGGCACGCTCGTGCAGGCCGAGATAGCTGCCGCCATCGAATACGACCGATCTGACTTCAAGAAGGACCGCATTCGGGCGATAGAGTATTATCGCGGTGAAATGCGTGATCTGCCGAGCGAAGAGGGCCGCTCATCCGTCACCACGCATGACGTGCAGGATACCATCGGCTGGATGCTGCCGGGTCTCATGCGCGTGTTCTTTTCTGCTGACAATCTGGGCCAATACGACCCCCAGCAGCCGGAGGACGAGGAGGCAGCCCGCCAGGCCACGGATTACGTCAATTATATCGTCCTGCGCGAGTGTGACGGCTATCAGGTCTTTTGGGACGTGTTCCACGATTCTTTGCTCCACGCCAACGGTGTCGTGAAGCACTGGTGGGACCGGACAGAGAAGGTTGAGACTCACATGCTATCCGGTCTCACAGATGACCAGATGGCGGTTCTCCTGAACGATGATGACATCGAGGTTCTGGCCCACGAGACCAGCGAAAGCTATTTGCCGGGTCCTGATGGCTCCGAGCAGCCGGTGTTGCTCCATTCGGTCAAGATCAAGCGCACTTATGAGGATGGCTGCCTCAGGATTAAAGCTGTTCCACCTGAAGAATTCCTGATCGATGCTCGCGCCACCGATATCGAGGACGCGCGTTTTGTCGGTCACCGTTCCCTGAGAACCCGCTCAGAACTGATTGAAATGGGCCTTGACCGTGAGGAGGTGGATAACCTCCCCACTTGGGGCAACACGATGAGCTTTGACCGGGTTGATGTCGCCCGTAAGGAGCAGGTTGGCGCGTTTGTCTCATCCCCTGGCCTCGATAAGTCAACGGAAGAAGTTGAGATCATCGAGAGTTACATCAAGGTCGATTATGATGGCGATGGGGTAGCAGAGACGCTACGTGTTCTTGTCGGTGGGGCAGGGAACACGAAGGTTCTGGATTGGGAGGTTTGGGAAACCGAAGTTCCCTTCACGGATTTCGTTGCCGAACGCGTGCCGCACCGCTGGCAGGGCCGATCTGTCTTCAATGATACGGAAGATATCCAGCGCGTTAAGACGACTCTGCTGCGGCAGATGCTCGACAATCTGTATCAGAGCAACATCCCCGACCGGGTAGTTGACGAGTCCGTCATTGAGAACCCGGACGCCCTGTACGACCGAGCCATTGGCAATGTGATCCGGGTTAAGGGCAACGTCAGCAATGCGGTGGCGACTTCTGTTGTGCCCTTCATCGCCAAGGAGGCGCTGACTGGTCTCGATTACATGGACCAGATGATTGAGCGCAGGACGGGCGTGTCCCGCTCCACGATGGCGCTGGATCTTGAGGCGTTGCAGAACCAATCGGCTACGGCGGTCAACGCGGCGCAGTCTGCCGCCTATTCCAAGATAGAGCTTGTCGCCCGCAATTTCGCTGAGATGGGCTTCAAGAGGTTTTTCCGCTGCATCCTGAAGTTGATAGTTCAGAACCAGGATCGCCCACGTACGATCCGCCTGCGCAATCAGTGGGTGGAGATGGACCCGCGTGGTTGGAATGCCAACATGGATTTCAACGTTAATGTTGGCCTTGGCTCTGGTTCTCGGGATCGTGATGCGGCCATCCTGATGCAGATCGCCGCCAAGCAGGAGCAAATCATCGCTCAGGCGGGGCCGATGAACCCTGTCTGTGGCATTGATAAATACGCGAATACGCTGCGCAAGCTGATCGAAATGTCAGGGCTTCGCAACCCCGACGAATACTTCGGTGAGGTGGACCAGCAGACGCTTCAGGTGATGGCGCAGCAACAGCAGCAGCCTGACCCGAAAGTGATGGCCGAGCAGGCAAAGCTTCAGATCGAGGCGCAGAAGTCCCAGGCGCAGATACAGCTAGAGCAGCAGAAGGCCGCCGCTTCCATCGAGACGCAGCGACAGAAGAACGCCCTCGACATGGAGGCCATGCGCGAAAAGCACGCCATGGAGATGCAGGTTGCCCGTGAGAAGGCGGAATTCGAGCGCCAGCAGAAGAGGGAAAACGCCATCCTCGATGCACAGCTACGCCGCGAGGAAATGCAGCTCGAGGCAGCGCTTACGGCTGAGGCTAACCGCATGAACGCCGCCATCCAGGAAAGGCAGGCGGATGTGAACATCGAACGCAAAGCAACAGCGAAGGAATAGAGCCTATGTCGAGCGACGAGTCCCGCAATAGCGGGGCGGGGATCGAGCAGATCCGGGACATCGCGCAGAATGCTGCTGAAGAATGTGCCCAGGCACGGCGGGCCTTTTATGCCGCCACAGATCGCTTGTTAGACGAACATCCCGACGCATACCGAAAAATAGAGAGCTTGTGGTTGGGCATCCGGTCTGTCGAATCGCTACGCGATACGTTTCCAAATGACACTAATTTGCTCCTTCAGTTGGAGGCAACTTGGGGTGAGAAATTGCGCGGTGCAAGGAAAGCCGAAGCCGTCTTAGAAAGAGCCGTGAAGAAAGAATTACGTGTCGTAGATAGAGCCATCCGCCGTATGGGCGCAGCGGCCTTCGTGAGCGAGCCGCTAACTTGACTGATATCCTAGGAGTTCCCCATGTCTAACGACAAATTCCGCTACGGTGGAGCAAGCGGCATTGGCGATATGGTGCGCCAGGGCGGTGATGTATCTGCTAACCTGACCGATGGCGATCTGAAAACCCGTGGGGCTGGCTTCTGGCAGGATATGGCCAAGCAGGGCGGCGCTGTTGTTGGCCTCGCCATATCCGGGTCCCCCGTGACCACAGGGACCATCAATGTTGCCTATGCCGGGTTCAGCGCGTCCGCGAGCGGCGGCCAGGGGCCATACGTCTATTCCCTGGTTGGAACGTGGCCAGCCGGTATTTCCGTAAATTCAGGAAATGGGGCAGTATCGGGAACGCCGACTGAAAGCGGCACGTTCCCGAATCTCAGCGTGAGGGCCACCGACGCCCACACCAATACCGCAGACCTTGACGTGTTCACGTTGACAATTTCGGCCTAACCGCATGAACGACAAAGAACGGCGCGCCGCAGAGGCACGCAGGCTTCTTGATGAGCCTCTCCTTAACGAGGCGCTAGACCGCATAGAGCGGGACACACTTGATGAAATTCTGCGCGCACCCTTCTGGTCCGACCGAAAGCGTCGGATGCTTACAGATAGGGTCCGCGTGATCCGAGGCATACGCGCTCACCTTCGCTCCGTTATTCTCAGCGGAGAAGAGAGCACGCGTAAGCGCCCGACTGTCGTTTGACAGCACCCGGGTTATCTCACCCTCCGAAAATAGGAAAATCTGAATGACTGACGACAGCACCCCGGAAGGGACTGTTGAGCAGGATGCATCTGCGCCCAATGCAGATGCGCTTCTCGACCGGTTCCTTGGCGTCTCTGAAGAAGAGGACACGCCGAACGAACAGGACGAAACCGAACAGGCTGCCGAGGCACAGTCCGAGGAAGCAGACACCGACCTTCCTGCCGATGACGATGCAGGGAAGGAAGATGACGCCAAGGAGGAGCAAGAGGGCGAGTCCCAAGCCGAAAGTGAAGCAGGGCGCTTTGTTGGCCATGATGGCCGCGTCCGCCTCCCTGACGGCACGGTGACAACCGTCAACGAACTCATCCGCGGCAATCTCCGTGAGGCGGATTACACCCGCAAGACGCAGGAGACGGCAGCACTCCGTGAGGAACTGCAATCCCGTCAGGCGGAACTGGCACAGCGCGAACAGACCATTGATCTCGCAATCGACATAGCCCGCGCATACCTGCCGCAGGAACCTGATCAGTCGATGATCCACACCGACCCAATCGGCTACCTGCAACAGAAGGCGGAATATGACGCCAGAATGGGTCAGTTGCAGCAGCTTTATGCTGCTAGGCAGCAGGCAGAACAGGCCCGAAGCACGCAGACCGTAGAGCAGAAAAAAGAGGTTCTCCGCAGGGAAGCGGAAGCTCTTTTCCATGCCATGCCCGAGCTTCGCGACCCGGCCAAGTTGAACCAGTTCAACGCGGATATGGTGAAGGCTGTTGAGAGGTACGGCTTCAGCCCCCAAGACGTAGCAGCGGCGGAGGATCATCGCCTCTTCCTGCTCGCTCGGGACGCAATGGCCTACCAGAAGCTCATGGCGGCAAAGCCGAAGGCGATGGCTAAGACCGAGGGGAAGCCCCCTCTCGCCCCCGGCAGAAGGCAAAGCCCGCAGGGAGCCAAGCAGAGAGATCGTCAATCCGACTGGCAGCGCGTGCGCTCATCCCACGGCAAGGACAACGACGCCCTTGACCGCATTCTTGATGATCTAATCTGACGGAGAAATCCAATGGCACAGGTAACAGGTGCGTTCGACACCTACGAGGCCATCGGCAATCGCGAAGAGCTTGCCGAGGCCATCTACATGATCACCCCGGAAGACACGCCGCTTATGACCCTGATTGGGCGTGAGCCGGTCAAGTCTACCCACCCGGAATGGCAAACCGATGCGCTTGCGACTCCCGGCAACAATGCCGTGGTTGAGGGCGACACATGGGTGTTCACGGAGTTCACGCCTACCACGCGTGTCGGCAACTACACGCAGATCTCCGACAAGAAAATTGCTGTCACCCGCACGCAGGACCGTACGTCCAAGGCGGGCCGCAAGTCGGAACTGAAGCGTGAGTTGAAGAAAAAGGGCGTCGAGCTGAAGAAGGACATGGAATATGCCCTCCTTCAAAACAATGCGTCCGTCTCCGGTAACGGGACCACGCCGCGCGAACTTGGCGGGTTCCCGGCCTGGCTGGAAGCCAATGCCGAGCGCGGTGCAGGCGGCGCGGATGGCGGGTTCAACTCCGGTACCGGTCTTGTTGATGCTGCCACCAATGGAACGCAGCGGGCGTTTGCCAAGGCTGAGCTTGATGCGGTGATCCAGCAGACCTACCAGTCAGGCGGCAACCCGAGCACCGTCATGCTCTCCCCCTACAACAAGCGCGTGTTCTCCGGTTTTGCCGGTATCGCTGAACTGCGCTCCAATCAGGGGCAGGGCAGCAAAGGCCAGCTCACCATCTTTGCGGGCGCGGATATGTACGTGTCTGACTTCGGCGTTTTGACGGTGGTTCCGAACCGCGTCATGTCCACCGACGCAGCCACGGCGCGCAATGTTCTCGTGATTGACCCCGACAAGGCGGCGGTCGGTATCTTCGATGACATTCAGATGCACGATGTCGCCAAGGTAGGTGACGCGGAGCGCCGCGTACTCAACGTTGAGTACACGCTGATCATGAAGAACGAGGCCGCGCACGGCGTCATTGCCGATGTCTTCGGCTTGACTGCCTCCACCTAATCGGCACCGAAAACCGAACACCTGGCCGTCGCGGGAAACTGCGGCGGTCTTTTTTATGGGGATCTGCATGGAAGAAGAGACCAGACGCGGCCACGGGCGCTCTCCAAAGCCGCAGACGCTGCCTGTCAAGCTCCTGAAGGGCTATTGGCCCAAAAGCGGTGGGCGCCATCAGGCGGGTGAGGAAATCGAGCTGCCGATTGATGAGGCGCGCTCGGTGGTCAAGCTTGGGATCGCGGTTCGCAACGATGAGTTCTAAGGAGTCTCATCTCAACATCTCCAAAAACGATCTTGGGCGGCTCCAACTGGGGGCGTTGATCCGAAAAGATGTCGTATTTCACGACCCCGCATCCGGTACGCGGGTTTGGGAATACGAGTATGAGAAAGCCACCATTCGCAAGACGGAGTGGTACGGCGAAGCGCGTTTTATGGAAGAGGCGGCGTCTCTCCGTAAGGAGTCCGATGGGCAGCGCTTCGGTGATGGAAAGGTGGTTGCCAGTGTTCCCATGCATGTGTGGGCGCGAGAAATCGCCCCTCGCGTGAAAGACGGCAACCAGTCATCCCTAAAGCGCTGGCTTAACGCGTCCGAAAATGCAGGTTTTCGCACATTCAGGGGGAAGGTCTAATGGCGCTTGAGAGCTACGCGGACCTGAAGTCCAGCATTGTCGATTGGATGTTTGACCGGCCCGACCTTGCGACTTTTGCAGGCGATTTCATCACCCTTTGTGAGGCCGACCTTAACCGGGTGGTTCGAGGCAGGAAGCAGATCACCGTGGCTTCCCTTACTCTCGACGGCGATAGCAAAGCCGATCTGCCGGATGATTACCTCGAATTCAGGAATGTGACCGCTCTCACCAACCCGAGGCGCCGTCTCTCTGCCGTAGCGCCGGGTACGCGCGACGATGTGTATCCCTTTCGCCAGGCGGGCTATCCAAGCGTGTTCTCCATTGACGGAGACACATTGATGGTTTTGCCGAAGACTACAGCGGAGATAGAGCTGGAGTACTTTGCGAAGATCCCGGCTCTGACTGACGCCAATTCCTCCAATTGGCTGCTCGACAAGTTCCCCAACATCTATCTCTACGGCTCACTGAAGCATGCCTGCCTTTTCATAGGCAATAACGAACGGGCGGCCTCCTTCGGCAGCATGTTCAACGGTCTGCTTGAAGCCCTCATTCGCGAGGAAAAGGGCGCGATGTGGGCGCGCGGGAATGCTCGCGTTGCGATGGTGACGCCGTGATCCCATTCGCTCAATACGGGCCGGATCGGTCACGCTTTGACCCTCAGTTCTCGGATACGCTGGAAAACGTTCTGCCCAAGGCCAATTCCTATGGGCCGTTCCCGTCCTTCCAGGCCTTCTCACAGCCGCTTCCTGCTCATCCGATGGGCACAATCCTCGCCTACGTCATCAACGGCAACTATCGCCTGTTCGTGGGCACGCAACACGCCATTTACCTGTTCAATCCCGAAACCTTGGGATGGACGGACGTTTCCAAAACTGGCGGTTACAGCACCGTTGACGGTCGCAGGTGGTCGTTTGCTCAGTTTGGCGATCTGATCATCGCCACCAATGGCACCGACCCGGTTCAGTGGATCAACGTCAACACGCCCGATCAATTTGCCGATTTGGGGGGTAATCCTCCTACCGCGCTGTTCTGCGGCACGCTTGGCGATTTCGTCATGCTTGCGAACCTCGGCAGCGATCAGCGCTCCGTCCACTGGTCCGGCTTGAACCAGCCCCATTTCTGGACGCCGCGGCAGCGCTCGTCAGACTTCCAGCCCTTCCCAGATGGCGGCGAAATCATGGCATTTGCGGGCGGCGTTGATGGCTGCGTCATCTTCCACGCCGAATCCATCCGCGTCGGGCAGCTGGCCCTCCAGACGCCTATGGTAATGACCTTCACGCAGACCATACCCAACCATGGATGCCTTGCGCCACGCTCGGTTGTGTCCACCGGGCACGGGATTTTCTACCTCTCGGACGATGGCTTTTACCGCTACGGCGTTCCGCCTGTCGGGATCGGCAATGAGCGGGTTGATAATTTCTTCCTGAGCGACATCAACAAGAGCGAAATCTACGATGTCTACGGCTCGGAAGACCCGAGCAGGAAGATGGTCTATTGGGCGTATCGTTCGACTTCAAACACCATCGACCGCTCTTACGACAAGGTGATTTGCTATCACTACGGCATAGACAAGTGGTCGATGCTCAAGCCTGGGACGATCCTGACGGGCCTGATTGATGCGACGACACCGGGCTATACCCTCGATAGCCTTGATGCCCTTGGATTGGGCCTCGATGAACTGCCGTTCTCGCTCGACAGCAGAGCGTGGGCTGGGTCTACACCGCTGATTGCGGCATTCGACCTGGAATACCGGCTTGGCTTCTTCGCTGGCGCCCCACTGCCTGCGGTGCTTCAAACCGGCGATGTGGAGCTGAACAAGACTGGTCGCACATTCGTTAACGGCTTTAGGCCGATCTGCGATGCGCCTACGATATCAGGGCGCGTAGGGATCAAGGACAGTGCGGGTTCTGCGATTGGCTGGAAGCTGCCCTTCACAGCCAATCGCACGGGGCTCATACCCGCCAGGGCAAGCGGCAGATATCACCGTTTCGAGGTATCTATCCCGTCAAGCACGGAAAATACTTGGTACGACATTCACGGCGTGGAGCCGGTAGGCATTCCTGAGGGGCAGGCATGAGCCGGTATGTCGATCAGAACTGCCGCGTCGTCGCTACGCGGCTTACCACAACGAGCGCGACCACGGTCCTTGACGCTAGCGGCTACACTCAGGTCATCGGCTTCAGGCTGGCGAATTTCAGCGGTGCTGCGGTCACTGTCTCGGCAACCTACGTCAACGTTGAAAACGGCGCCTCCTACTACCTTTTGGGAAATTACAGCCTTCAGCCAGCGCAATCGCTCTGGCTCCCTCTAGAGGCCTTTGCCCTGAACAATGGGGATCTAATCCGGGTGCAGGCGAGCGCTGCAAACGCCGTTGATGTGATCGTTTCCATCGCAGAAACGCCGGGTAGGAGCGGGTAAATGTCTCGTTATATCGCGAGGGCTGGATGACCCTAAAGCTTCGCCTCACCAGTGAGATGACCGCTGAAGAAATGGCCCCGCTCTGGCCGGGGATCGTGCGCTGTCTCGAAAAATACTGCCGCAAGTTCGACGGGTACGAGACCATCCAGAACATCATCGCGGAATGTGCCGCTGGGAAGCGACAGCTTTGGGTGATCACTGATGGTGACGAAGTGATCCTGGCCGCGGTCACGGAGATTATCACCATCAACGCCACGGGCAAGAAGCAGCTCGTGATGGCTGAGTGTGGTGGCAGCCGATACGCCGAATGCCTCGAACTGTTTCATGAAATGGAGGATTGGGCGCGGGCACAGGGGGCGACAGAAGCTGTGACCCACTGCCGCCGCGGCCTGGTGCGCCTCTATGAGCCGATGGGCTTCAAAACGCGCTCAATCGTCATGACGAAGGAACTTTAGAATGGGCAGCAAGAGCACGAAGACGACGCAAACCAACGAGCCGCCGAAATGGGCTCGTCCCATGCTTGAGCGTGGGGCGGCGGATGCGCTTGCCCTGTATGAGCAAGGGAAGGGCTATAACACCTACACGGGCCCGACCCAGGCACCGCTTTCCGACCCGACGCTTTCCGGCATGAACAGCCTTCTTGCTGCGACTGGCTATTCCGGTGCTCCCGTCTCCAATCAGAGCATAAATTCGCTCATCCCTGACCTATCCGCGTTGTTTGAGCAGGTGAAAAACAGGAACTCAGCTGCTCCGCAACAGCAAGCGCAGCCTAGTTACACTACAGATATCATGGAGTCCCTAAGAACCGGCATTCCTTATGCAGCAAAAATTCACAACAAGCCGGGGCGATGGATCAAACAAGACACACCTGGCGGCGAGCAGTGGACGCAAGTCGAGGGTGACTCTTCACGAAGGGGGCTTTGGTAATGGGTAGCGTGAATCAATCACAGAACAAGGCCTCCACCTCGACCCAGAACACCGGCCTTCCGAATTGGGCACAGGTGGGCTCCGACGCTTACAAGAACATGAACTCATTCTTGCAGACAGCGCCGATGGGTGTGGCCAGTCAGACCTTCACCCAAGGCGGTATAGGACAGACGGGGCAGAACGCCATCAACACGCTTCAGGGCGGCGGCGCGGCGCATGATTACCTTACTGGGACGGCTCGGGGCGACTACCTGAACGGCTCGCCCTATCTGGACGACATCATTTCCAAGAATGCGCAGGACATCGGCACTCAGACCAACCAGCTTTTCGCAGCAGGTGGCCGGTATGGCTCCGCCGCACACCAGGGAACGCTAGCCGACTCTATCGGCAACATGTCGAACCAGCTCCGCAACCAGAACTATCAGTTTGAGCGCGGCAATCAGCTGAACGCAGCGAATGCCCTTGAGTCCTCGCAGGTCAATCGTGCGCTTGGTGCAGCGGGATTGGAAAATCAGGGCTTCCAGAACATGCTCGGCATGATTTCTCAGCTCCCGACCATCCAGGGGAACAAGGTCTTCGACGCGAACCAGCAGATGGGCATTGGCGGCGCAATCGACCAGCGCACGCAACAGGGTCTCAACGATCTTATCAACCAGTGGACGCAGCTGGATAACGAGGATTGGGCTCGTCTTGGCGGCCTTATCTCTGCCGCTCAGGGCGTTGCAGGGCCTTACGGGACGACCACTCAAACCACCAAGCAACCCATGAACTTTGCTGGTCTGCTTGGGACCCTTCTGACGGCCCCTGTCAGCGGGGGCGGCTCTCTGTTCGGGAACTTCTTCCGATGATCACACAGCAGGAACTAAAGAGTCACCTAGACTACGACCCCCAGACGGGGGTTTTTTATTGGAGGCCCCGCGAGGGCGTTCGCCGCGAATGGAATACTAGGTATGCGGGCACGGTTGCAGGCTATCGCGCTGGATCTTCTTATCGCCAAATTAGCCTCAAGGGTAAATCATATTATGCCCATCGTTTGGCGTGGATGTACGTCTATGGTTGTTTCCCCAAAGAGGCGATCGATCATGTAAATTGTGATAAAGACGACAACAGGATAGAAAATTTAAGGGAGGCAACACCTAGACAAAATAACGGAAACATGCCGCTCCGAAAGGATAATACAAGCGGATACAAGGGGGTGTATTGGAATAAGCAACGCAGGGCGTGGCAAGTTACAATACATTACAAGGGGAAAAGCAAATATTTGGGTCTCTTCGCTGATATAGACGCAGCAAGGGGTGCTTATTTGGAAGCCGCCCGGGATAGGTTTGGCTCATTTGCGAGGGCGGCATAAATGGTAGGTCTTCTTGATGCTCTGTTTCGACCCAGTGAACCAAACTCAATGCTCGCAATGCCGCAGCAACAGCAGCCGCCATTGGCGGCGCAAACCGCCCCTCGTCGAGCTGGCGTTGCTATGGGCGACTTCTTGTCTGCTCTTGGCCCCGCTATAGCCATGCTGGACCCACGCAATCAGCAGCTTGGTATGGGCTTGATGCAGATGAACCAGAACCGTCAGAAGGAGCGCCAACAGCAGGCCAGCCAAAACCAGACCGTCAAATGGCTGACCACTCAGGGCTTAGGACGGGACGAGGCGGCCTATCTTGCGAGCGACCCCGCTGCCCTTCGCGCCTGGTATGGCGAATGGAAGGCTGGCAGCAAGCCCGAATGGGAGATCACTGAGATCTATGACGAGCAGGGGCGGCCAGCCAAGGCCATGATCGACAAGAAAACGGGCCGCTACAATGTGATAGGGGGTTCGAAGTCGGAAGTTCTACCACCCGATGTCGAGGCGCAGAAGATTAGGATCGCGCAGGCAGGCGCAGCCAGGACAATCGGCACACCGCCTGCTGGTTACAAAGTCGATTACGACAACAAGGGCAATCCGATTAGCATGTCTCCCATCCCCGGGAGTCCCGAAGACATCAAGGCGAAACAAGCTCAGGTGGAAACCGAGAATAAAGACGAGCAGGCCAAGACTTGGAACGGCATTGTCAATCAGGAGATTGGCCGCGCGCTTGACACCATCTCCAACAGCACGCTGCCGACCACCGGAATGATTGGTGACGCGCTTTCGGGTGTAGGCGGAACGGGGGCGCGCGACCTCCGTGGGTTGCTCGACACCATTAAAGCAAATGCTGGCTTTGACCGCCTTCAGGCTATGCGCGAGGCGTCTCCCACTGGCGGTGCTCTGGGACAGGTATCAGAGCGTGAACTTGCGTTCCTTCAGTCTACCATCGGCAACCTAGAGCAGTCGCAAAGCCGCGAGCAGCTGGAATTCAACCTTCGTCGCCTCCAGCGCCTTTACCAGAACATGCTGGAAGGCAGGCGTGCCTATGACGGTCTTCTGGAAGACGACCCTCAAGCACAGGCGCGCCGTGAAGGCGGCGGGATGGGCGCGCCATCTCCCGGCACCGTTGAAGACGGTTATCGCTTTAAGGGCGGAGACCCCGGTAACCCCGACAACTGGGAAAAGGTGCAATAATGGCCCCTTGGGAAAGATACCAGAAGCAGGGCGGTCAGGCTGGCCCATGGCAGAAATACACTCCCTCCTCACCCGCCAATGATGATTGGTCCGCTCGTTCTGAGGCTGACCAAATAGAGAAGTGGCAGGACACCGGCACATTCTCCGATATGACCGGGAGCGGTATGGCGAAGGCCATTCCGTTCGCTGATGAGATTGTTTCGGGCCTCAATGCACCGTTCCGTGCAGGCCGCGAGTGGATGCAAGGCGAAGGTTTCGACATTGGCCGCGCTTACGACCGCAACATGCAGGTTGAGGAAGAGCTTCAGCGCAGAAGGGAAGAGCGTTCACCCATAGCCTCTACCGCCGGAACGGTAGCGGGCGGCATGGGGGCAGCCTCCCCTCTCATGAAGGGCGGCTTTAGCCTGATTCAGCGAGCAAAGCCGACCCTAGGTTCACTTGTCACGCGAGGGGCCGGAGAGGGCGCAGCTTATGGTGCGGTCTATGGTGCTGGCGAGGGACGCGGCGCAATGGACAGATTCGGCAAAGCGGCCACAGGTACCGTCATCGGCGGGACACTTGGCGGGGCAGTCGGAGGGGCGGCTTCTCGGCAGCTCTCTAAGGCCGCGACCAGGGCCGCCCCAACAACAGATGCGCTCAAGCAGCAAGCGCACGAACTCTATCAACAGGCGGATAATGCAGGTCTTGTCGTCTCCCGTCAGGGCATCACGCGTGTCTTCAATGACATTGCTGAAACGGTCAAAAACGCCGGGATCGACAAGACCATTCACCCCAAGGCCACAGCTGCCTTAGGGCGGCTGCAGGAGGCAGCGGAACAAGGCGCTGGCCTTTCCCTCAGAGAGGTGGACACCCTTCGCCGTGTTGTCGGTGGCGCAGCCAAAAGCATTGACCCTGACGAGCGCCGTATCGCCACCATCATGATAGACAAGATCGATGACTGGCTCGGGAACCTCAGGCCGACCGATGTGGCGGCGGGTAATGCAAAGGCTGCTTCTGAAAATATCGCGGCGGCTCGCGATATGTGGCGCACGTTCCGCAAGAGCGAGATTATCGAGAATGCCTTTGAAAAGGCGAAGAACACCGTGGGCGCAAACTACACCTCTGCGGACATGGCAACCGCTCTTCGGCAGCAGTTTAAGAGCATCCTTGGCAATGTTCGCACCGCCCGTAATTTCAGCAAAGCGGAATTGGACATCATACGGGGCGTCGTTCGCGGTGGTCCGGTTGAAAACGCGCTTCGCCTTCTCGGCAAGTTCGCGCCACGGGGCGTAGTAAGCACAACTCTTGCAGGAAGTGCGGGTTATGGTGCTGCTGGACCCGTTGGAGCTGCGGCACTGCTCGGCGCAGGTGAGGTTGGTAGACGCGCAGCCGGTAGCATCGGAGTCGGGAATGCAGAAAGAGCAGCCGCTCTGATCCGTTCAGGAGGCGCTTTGCCACCCCCTCAAATGTCGCCGCAGCTTCGCGGCCTTCTTGATCTGCTTACGATAGAGAGCGGTCAGCAGGTGCCGAGATTGGCACAATAGAAGGCTGTGGAAGCATTGTAGATCATGTCCCCGAACAGCCAGTAAAGCAGATTCAGGGCAACGATGCCTATAATGAACTGCACAACGAACGGCTTCGCGTTCTGCCCGAAAAACGGTTCTCTCATCCCCGCAACATAGCGATTCCAGTGGAGAAGTTAAAGATGTCCATCGAATGGCGCTCTCTCAACGAACCCAAGTTATGGACGCCGCAAGAGAAGCGCGAGTCCATAATGCTTGACCTCATTTTGGAGAAGGAGCGCCAGTTGAGGGAAGATCGATCTCCCAAAGCTCGCGGAATTCCCGCAAGACTTCGATTGTGGCTGAGTGCGCGTTTTGGGTTCTAAGGCGTTTCTCTGTCCTTTTCAGGGCATCTAAAACCTGTTCTGTAGGGCGTGCACCAAGAGCAATTGTCATCACTAGATGCAGACCACGGATCTGCGCGCGAAGTTCTTCGATTTCGCTGTCCATAACCCCTCCCCAAAGAGGGCATCATGCCGTCACTTCTTGGAAGAGTCGAGGTCGGACACTCGCTTGTTCGCTGGAGTTGAGGAGGGCGGTGATGGCGGTTCTTCGGAGCCGCCTTTTTCTATTTGAGGATCATCTATGGCTCGTGACCTCCGCGAAGGCATCATAGCGACTGCGCAGGCCCTAGGGATGAACCCGGTCGATCTGGCCACCATCATCTCGTACGAGACGGGCGGTACATTTGACCCGATGCAACCCGGCCCAACTACAAAATGGGGCAAACACAGGGGCCTGATCCAGTTCGGTGAACCGCAGGCTCGGCAATACGGTGTGGATTTCTCCAGTCCCGAAGATGCCATGCGGAGCCAACTCGGGCCCGATGGCGCAATCGTCAAATACTACCAGTCGTCAGGCTGGAAACCGGGCATGGGGATGCTGGATGCGTACAGCATCGTGAATGCCGGAGGCCCTGGTCGCTACAATGCCAGTGATACCGCCGCAGGTGGTGCACCCGGCACGGTGCGCGACAAGGTAGAGAAGCAGATGGCGGATCACCGCCAGAAAGCTATGGGCCTAATCGGTGGCCAAGCCGCCCCCCCCTTGCCGCCCCCGCGCGAGATAGCGAGCCATCCTGTTGCCCCTGTTCAGTCCAGCGAACAAGCACCGAAAGGGCTCCTGGCGCTCTTGGGAGGCGGCGAGGAACAGGGCGAAAGCCAGATGAACCCCCTTCTTTCGATGCTTTCTCAGCAACAAGAAACGCCGCAGCCGCAGATGCTTCAACCACCGGCACCGATGCAGGGTGCGGGGCAGATGCCACAGCTCGCGAGCTACCTCCAAGAATTCCTGAAATCCCGAATGGTCTGAGGATAACCTATGGCCGGATCTATCTACGACTGGAGCCTTGTCGCGTCTGATAACCAGACGGCAGACGGCGATATTGATTGGCGCGAAGGGCAGCTTCCCTCGACCGTCAACAATAGCGCCCGCATGATGATGACCCGCTTTGCCGAATGGCTGAAGGACCAGGGCGTCCTTTCAGCAGGCGGGACGGCGAATGCGCTAACGGTCACGGCTACATCGCCCTTCAATACCCTTGAGACCGGCATTCAGATGCGGATCAAGGTTGCTGCCACCAATACCGGTGCAGCAACACTCAATGCCAACGGGCTTGGGTCGAAGAAGCTGAGGAAGAAGGTCCGCGGCATGACAGCGGACCAGGATCTGGCCGCAGGTGATCTACAGCAGAGCCATATCTACACTCTCGTCTATGACGGGGCTGCTGATAGTGGAGCCGGGGGATGGATTGTTCTCGACCCCGAGGTGACGGATTTCTCGTTGGCCCCAGCCATCCACTCCGCAGCTGCAAAAACAACCCCTGTGGATGCTGATGAGCTCCCGATCTCTGATAGCGCAGCCTCGTGGGGTCTTAAAAAGCTGACCTGGGGCAGCATCAAGGCAGCTATTCAGACTTACCTGACCGCCACGTCAAACATATGGACGGGCACGCAGCGCTTCGATGGCCAGATACTTGTCAATGCTATTGGAGGCGACACTGCGGCACGCGTCTATATCCGAGATGAGAATGACGTCAACCAGGGCGTCCTTTATTGGGATCGCACCGGCGATGATCTGCGGCTTGGTATCTACAATGGGGCAGGCACCGCTCTACTCAACTACTTTATCCTTGATGAAAACGGTCTCTCTCTTTCTTCAGGAGTTCTTTCGGCTCCGGTGCTTTCCGGGGCTCTAGCGGCTTCCAGCCTGACCGGCACAATAAACACTCAGCGACTGCCTACTGACGTTTGGAAAGATAGCGATCCGCCTGCTCCGAATACGCTATGGGGCGCGTTGAATGGTTCCAACACCGCTATAACTCAACGGACTAGGGCCGCTGACAATCTTTGGCTTCAGGTAATTCAATCCGCAGCTGCGGGGATTGTCTACCGTGCTGGGCTCCAGTTTCTAAACTCGACTGGCGGTGTTGTGGGCTCTATTGCTTGGAGTGATACCTCGACGCAGTACAACACCTCCTCCGACTACCGCCTCAAGGATGACGTGACTGAACTGAAGGGGTCCGGCGAGTTCATTGACGCCCTTCGCCCGGTGAATTTCACCTGGAAGAATACCGGATACAGAACCGCAGGCTTCCTTGCGCATGAGTTCCAGTCGGTCGCCCCTGGAAGCGTGACCGGCGAGAAGGATGCCGTAGACGAGGATGGGAACCCCATCCATCAGAGCATGGACGCTGGAACGCCCGAGGTCATTGCCAACATCGTGGCTGAGGTCCAATCCCTGCGGCGCAGGGTTAAAGCTCTGGAAGATGCCTGATGGCACTTTCGCCATATTCCGCGACCTGGCGCCCCGATATCATCAGAGAACTCGCAAGCAAACAAACGCTTAACGCAACTCTGACGCAGCTTGCAGACACTGGTACGATAAATCTTTGGGGCGGCCAGATTATATTCCCGGCCACTCAGAATCCCTCAACAGATCCTAATACGTTGGATGATTATGAAGAGGGGAATTGTACCCCACTTCTCCGTTTCGGCGGAAACTCTGTTGGGATGTCCTATGCATCCCAGCAAGGGCGCTATCAGAAAATAGGTAACACGGTTCGCGTTCTGATCGACTGTCAGCTAACTGCCAAGGGAACATCCACAGGGGCTGCAACTCTTGCGGGCCTACCCTTTGCAGCCCAAGGGAACCTAAATTACTACTCCGGTCACGTGGGTTTCGTTGGGGGGATAACTGGAGCGACTGTGGTTGGATGTGCAGTTGTCGGAGGCGCCGCTACGGCCAACCTATACTCTCTACCCAGTGGTGTTTTGAATGACACGAACTTCACCAACAACTCGCACCTTATTGTTGGGCTGCAATATGAGGCCGCATGATGCTGACTGAGCAATCTGCTATCGACAAGATCGAGGTGCTTCAGAACGGCGTTTTGCAGGTGCGCCGCAGGGTGGCCATACTGCGCGATGGGGTCGAGATAGCCTTTTCCTTCGACAGGTGCACGGTGGAACCCGGATCCGATCTCACCGGTATTGACGAGCGCGTTGCTGCCGTAGCAAGCGCCGTCTGGACACCGGAATTGATCGACGCCTATCACGCCTTGCTGGATGGGCCTGCGCAGGCATGAGGTCTCTCGGCTCCCTCTCTCGCGCTCTCAACTACTGGACGGGCGGGGAGAGGGGTCAGACGTTACTTGGGTTCTTCGTCGGGTTTGATGCCTTTACCCAGGCGGTCTAAAAGAAGGGGTGCGCTTGCTCCCATGTAGAATGAGGTAAGGGCATTCGAGGCCTCTAAGACCACCGGAAGTGACCCGGCGACTATTGCCAGTAGGACACGCACAAAAAGATAGAAGGGGCGCTTATACCTTTCGGGGCAATGCCCATCCAAATCGGCACATGATTTAACCGCCGCTGCTACCTCTACGGCTGCGCTTCCGAGAAAGCCCAGCCAGAAAGCGGAAAGCTCTCCGACGATTGGCAGCGTTGTCACGCGCGAATATTAGGCGTGACGAGTGCGAGACTTAGCGCCTTGTGAACCTCCAAGGCTAAGGTAGCTGGAAATAGGGGCTAGAAACCTGCGAAGACGGTTCTCCGCGCGGTCTTCCTGCCGGAAGCGCAGGACGATCACCGCTGCATTAGCAGCGACAAGCCCACTAAACGTTATGGCAAAGAACGTGAAGAGTATATCCGCCATCGCTTCCATCTCAGTACTCCAGGCCGATAACGAATTAGCCGCCCGAAGTTAACGAAACCAACCCCCAAAAGTTGCAACTAAGAATGGCGACGGCCCGATCCTTTGTCAATGGGGCTTTGTGCCGTCTGCTGAGCGGCGTTGATGAGCCGCCGCCAACCCTGAAACCATAGCAAATCCAGCAAAAAAAGGGAATCCCGATGGAGAGTAATTTCCAGCGGTCGCTCTCGCTTGTCCTCAAGTGGGAAGGCGGTTTCGTCAACCATCCTGCCGAAGGTTCTGTATTCCACTCCGGCCCTTGCGCGACTGAACATAGGCAACGGCGTCTTGGATGGTGCGGTGCTTCGTGACGACCTTGCGAAGAGAGTTGAAGGGCACGCTCTCAGCCTCGGCTATCTCTCTCGTTGTCATCCATCCACCACGCCAACGATAGAGCCTCGTTGTGCCCCGGTTAACTGATTGCTCGACAGAGGTGGCCCACTGGACATTGCCGGGCTCATAGCCTTTGCACTGGTCTAGCCGGTCAAGTGTCGTCCCGACTGGGCGTTCTCCCATGTCCGCCAGGAAGGCTTCGAAGGAAGCCCGCCATCTGGGGCACATATGAATACCGGCCCCTCCATAGGAGGCATACTTGGCATTGCGGGGATTGTGGCAGCGCTCTTTGGCTGCTTGCCACGATCTATAGGTGGGTGTCCGCGTCATTCCATGGGTGCGCTTTTTCGCACCAGTTCTCTCTCTCCTGAGACATCCGCAACTTGTTGTTTCGGCGCGCGAAAGGGCGTGGCCTGTTACGACCTTCTCATTTCCGCAGTCGCATTGGCAAAGCCACCGCACCCGACTTCCATTCGAGGACGGGGCTTCATCTGCCCGATGAAGGACCAAAAGGCGTCCGTATCGATGGCCGGTGCGGTCGATGAACTTCCCCATAGGAGTACCTTTCGATGGATAGAAATTTCGCGAGAGCGTTGCAACTCGTTCTAGCACATGAGGGTGGGTTTGTGAATCTAGCCGCAGATCCGGGCGGCGCGACCAACAAGGGGATCACCCTTGCGACCTTCCGCCGATACATCGACAAGACCGGCACCGTGGACGATCTGAAGCGCATCACCGATGCCCAGGTAGCAAAGGTCTATCGTGAGCAATATTGGGATGCGGTGAAGGGCGATGATCTTCCAAGTGGCGTTGACTACGCCGTCTTTGACTTCGCCGTGAACTCTGGACCGTCGCGAGCAGCCAAGTATCTGCAAGCCGCAGTAGGCGTGACGCAGGACGGCAAGATTGGCCCCGTCACCATCGCCGCCGTGAAGCGCATAAATGCTGCCGATCTCGTTGCGGCGATCTGCGCCAAACGCATGGCCTTCCTCAAAGGGCTGAGCACCTGGCCGACCTTCGGCAAAGGCTGGACGAACCGCGTCAATGACGTGAGCTCCGAGGCCATCAAGATGGTGTCGGAAACACCGACATCACCGCAGCCCGCGCCCGAAACGGGAATTCCCGCTTCGCCCAAACCATCCCTCCTTTCCCTTCTCATCTCCTTCCTCTCCAAGCTGTTCAGGAGGTCCAAATGAGCGGCCCGATTGCCCGAATTCTGCTGCGCTATATCGCTGGCGCACTCGTCGCCAAGGGTATCCTTGATCCAGACAGTGCGGCCTTCCTCAATACCGATCCTGATCTGATCGAGCTTGCTACAGCCGCCGTCGGCGTCATCGTCGGGCTCGGCACTGAGTATGCCTATCGCCTAGCCAGGCGTCTGGGTTGGGCGACATGACAGCGCTTCTGCTCTCCTTCCTCTCAAGCCCGACAATGCTCGCTATCGGGGGAGGTCTCTTCGCTGTCATTGTGGCCTTCATGAAGGGCCGTACATCAGGGGCGACCCGAGAGCGGCAGAAGCAAGCCGGTGAGCGCCTCAAGGCACGCGCCGAAGCCGATAGAATCGATGATGAACTGTCGCGCATGGAGGCTGACGATCTGCGCGAGGAGTTGGCGAAATGGTCAAAACGCTAACTCTCGTTATGCCAATTGGCATGTTTCTGCTCTCTGGCTGCCAAACGACAGGCGGTTCCTTCTGTGATCTCGCCAAGCCAATTCGCCCCACCCGCCAACAAATCGATCAACTAACAGACGAGCAAGTCAATCAACTGCTCGGACACAATCTTCGGGGACAACGCCTATGTGGGTGGAAGCCATGATGGAGCGCGCTACCAACGCCATAGCAGCTGGGGCCGTGGCCTCTCCGTGGTGGCTTCCCTCTCTTGCTGACGTTTCTCAATTCGCGGGGCTTTTGCTCCCAATCCTGGGCGTGATCTGGCTTCTGGTGCAGATCATCACAAAGCTTCTCGACCGGAAGTAATCCCTCAACACATAGGAGGCCCCCATGAGGGCTCTATTTGCCGTGGTGGCGCTCGCCGCCGCGCTTTTAATCGCGTGCTCACTGCTAGTGCGGGGTGCTTAATGCCAGCTCAGCCCATCAGTGATGAAAAGCTGCGCGAAGCGGTTCTGGCAGTAGAGCAGTTCAAGGGGATTGGCCCGGCGGCTAGAGCAATGGGCATCCCCCGCCAGACACTTCAAAGCCGAATCAGGCAAGCCGAGGCGCGCGGACTGAGAGAAACCGACCCCGCCATTCAGGCTGGAATGGATGCGGTTGGAACCACCGTTACCCCATCAGGTATGTGGATCAAAACCAAGCCTGATGCAGATGGTATCTCCCGATCAATCTACATTCGTCCGCCAAGCGCTCAGGATGATGTGCTGGAGCGCATCAAAGCGGCATTCGAGGACATGGAGCCGGCCCAACCGGTTGCGCCTCCTGAAGCCGTCTTTAGCGACCTCTGCACCGTCTACCCGATCGCAGATGCCCATCTGGGCCTCAGGGCATGGAGTAAAGAGACAGGCTCAGACTATGACACCGATATCGCGGCAGAGCGGTTGCGGAGTTGGGTAGCGCAATGCGTGGCGTCTTCGCCCGCATCTGAAACCGCAATCATTCTAGATGTTGGCGACTTCACTCACGCCAACGACGACACATACCAGACGCCGCGGTCAAAGCATGTGCTGGACGTGGATACGCGCATGTTCCGCACCTTGGATGTGGGCATCGCCACCCTTGGTGGAGCAGTTGAAAGCGCTCTAACCAAGCACAAGACGGTGCATGTCTGCATTCTCCCCGGCAATCACGACGCCACCATCTATCTGGCGGTGATGTTCGCTCTTGCCGAGCGCTATCGCAACGAGCCCCGGGTGGTCGTGCACAAGCAGCCTGGGGAGTTCTTCCTGCATGAGTTTGGGCGCGTGATGATCGCAGCTCATCATGGCGATAAGGCAAAGCCTGACCGGCTGGTCCATTTCGTGGCAGATGAGTTCGCGGAGGCATGGGGTAGAACCAAACACCGCTTCCTGTTCACTGGCCATCTGCATCACGCCAAGGTGCAGGACATCGGCGGCATGAAGCACGAGCAGCTACGCGCCGTCACAGAGCGGGACGCCTACGCGGTCAGCCACGCTTATTCGGCCCGGGCACAGCTACAGGCCATTACGTTCCATCGCGAGCGCGGTGAAATCCAACGAGTATCGGTGAACGCATGAGAGACAGAATCTATATTCGCGTGACGATGGAGGGCGACAAGCCCAAATGGGAACTGATGATCGATGGAAGGAAGGAAACCGAAATGTCCTTCATCGAGGTTCTTGAGTTGGCCATGCAGGCGACCAGCAGTCTGCGCTGGGTGCCTCGGAAGCAGGGATGATCACTGCTTCGTAGGTGCGGGGGCCGCGCGGGATTTCTCAATAGAATCAAGGGACCAATTTTGAGTCCCGGTGCGGGGCAAAATCCCAGATTCTGTTTCAAAATCAGTTACATACAAGAATATACCCGAATCCTGTCGGGGTCGCCACTCTTGGACGCTTATCCTAGACCCGCTGCCTTCAGCCCGTTCGCGATATCGGCCTTGAGGTCTTCCACGTCTTCCAGTCCGATCTGCAAGCGGATCACAGGACCCGGATAATTGCCTTTGGCGATTGTGCGGTCGGCAAGTGAAACCTGAACCGCAAGGCTTTCGAAGCCTCCCCACGAATAACCGAGCCCGAAAAATTTCAAGGCATTCAGGAAAGCGTTTGCCTCATGGTCTCCGCCGCCGGTGAAGACGAAGGAGAAAAGACCGCTCGCGCCTGAAAAGTCGCGTTTCCAGATTTCATACCCGGGATGTGAGGGAAGGGCAGGATGGAGCACCTGCGCCACGCCCGGTTGACCCTCCAGCCAGTGCGCGATTTCAAGCGCGCTTTCCTGATGGCGTTCCAGCCGGACTCCCATTGTGCGCAGCCCCCGGAGAACCTGATAGACGTCGTCGGGCCCCGCGCATGTGCCGAGACTGATGAAGGCGTCGTGCAGGCGCTTCCAGCAATTCTCGTTGGCGGAGACCGTGCCGAGGAGGACGTCCGAATGGCCGCCGGGATATTTGGTGGCCGCGTGAATGGAGATGTCCACTCCATGTTCGAGCGGCCGGAAGAAGACCGGCGTTGCCCAGGTATTGTCCATCATAACGATCGCGCCTTTCTGTCGGGCTACGGCCGCTATGGCTGGAATATCCTGCATCTCGAACGTGTTAGAGCCTGGTGACTCGGTGAAAACCACCTTGGTGTTCGATTTCATGAGCGCGCTGATGCCGCTCCCAATATGGGGGTCGTAATACTCCACCTCCACCCCAAAGCCCTTGAGCATGCTGTCTGCGAAGCGGCGGGTGGGCCCATAGACCGAGTCGACGATGAGCACGTGGTCGCCAGCGGCCAGGAAGGCGAGAAGCGGAACGGTAACCGCTGCAAGCCCGGAGGGCACGATGATGGTCCCGGCTGATCCTTCGAGCTCGTTCATGGCTTCCGCGAGAGCGTCCGTGGTCGGAGTGCCACGGGTCCCGTAGGTGTATTTCTGGTTGTGCGACTTCATCGTCTCGGCGTCCGGAAAGAGGACCGTCGAGGCGTGCACGACAGGCGGGTTAACGAAGCCATAGAAGGCACGGGGATCATTGCCGATATGGGCGAGCCTGGTGTTGATCCCGTCTTTCCGCTTGGTGGTCATTTTCGCCGTGCTCCGTGCTTTTCCGCGCTGATTGGCATGGGCTTAGTTATTCCAGGGCGCTTAAACAAGACTTGGGAACGTCCCGTCAATTGTGCGTAAGCTCTTGACCGGCGCTCATTTATTAAATTTGATGGGGCCGTGCTTGGGAGAAAAAGCCGTCGCTCGAGGGAGCGGATATCCGGCTTCTGCACGCAACTGGGGATAAGCCCTGCGTCTTAGAATAAGGGTCAACAACATGAAAAATCTCGTTAAGGCATTGCTCGGCTCCGTCGTGATCGCGTATGCCGCCATACCGGCCTCTGCCGCCACGCTGGATGACGTGAAGAACAGGGGCGCGCTGCGCTGTGGCGTCAATACCGGCCTGCCGGGCTTTGCTTCCCAAAATGACAAGGGCGAGTGGCAGGGCCTCGACGTCGATTATTGCAAGGCGGTCGCCGCGGCGGTGTTCGAGGGCGATGCGAGCAAGGTGCAGTATTCGCCGCTTTCGGCCGTCCAGCGCTTTCCTGCCCTGCAGAACAACGAAATCGATCTGCTGGCCCGCAACACGACCTGGACCATGAACCGTGATACGGCGCTGGGCCTGAACTTCGTGGGCGTGAACTATTATGACGGCCAGGGGTTCATGGTCCGCAAGGATCTGAACATCACCTCGGCCCTGCAACTGTCCGGCGCCACCGTGTGCGTGCAGGCGGGTACGACAACCGAGTTGAACCTGACGGATTACTTCCGTGCGAACAATATGGAGTTCAACCCGGTCGTCATCGAGCAGCAGTCGGACGTGAACTCCGCCTATGAGCAGGGGCGTTGCGACGTGTTGACGACGGACGCATCGGGTCTTTACGCGAGCCGGCTCGAGCTTGCCAATCCAGACGAGCATGTGGTGCTGCCGGAAATCATCTCGAAGGAGCCGCTGGGCCCGGTTGTCCGTCAGGGCGACGAGCAGTGGTTCGACATCGTGAAGTGGGTTCATTTCGGGCTGCTGAATGCTGAAGAACTCGGCGTGACCCAAGACAATGTGGAGGAGATGGCAGCGAATTCCGAGAATCCGGACGTTCGTCGGCTCCTGGGCAAGGATGGCACCTTCGGCCAGGATGTCGGCCTCACCAATGACTGGATGGTTCATGTCATCAAGGCCGTCGGCAATTATGGCGAGATTTTCGACCGCAATGTCGGTCCGAGCACACCGCTGAAGATCCAGCGCGGGCTGAACGCCCTCTGGACAAAGGGCGGGTTGCAATACGCCCCGCCGGTCCGCTGAGCGAACGGAAAGGAGCCGCGGCAATATCTGGCGCGGCTTCTCCGTTTAGCCGAGCTGTTGCAGGTCGTCCTCATTGAGGGCGGGCCTTGGCGCTGCATAGGCAAATCGCATGACTGTCGAGACTTCGAGCATTTCGCTGCCGCATGAGAGGGTAGGACTCATGCGGGATCCCCGCACGCGCGGGCTCATCATTCAGATCATGTTGATCATCGCCATTCTGGCTTTTGCCGCTTGGCTGATCAACAACACCATAGATAATCTGACCCGCGCTCATATCGCATCCGGTTTTGGTTTCCTTGAGTCACGGGCGGGCTTCGATATAGGCCAGGTGCCGATAACCTACACCGCGAATTCCACTTATGGACGCGCGTTGATGGTGGGCATCACCAATACGGTGATCGTCGCGGTGTCAGGCATCCTGCTTGCCACGATCGTCGGCTTCATCATCGGTGTCGGCCGCCTGTCGCGCAATTATCTCGTCCGTGCTCTATCCACCGTCTATGTCGAGATATTCCGGAACATCCCGCCGCTTCTGGTCATCCTGTTCTGGTATTTCGGCGTGCTTTCGGTCCTGCCGCTCCCGAGAGAAGCCTTCGAACTGCCGTTCGGCTCATATCTTTCGAATCGCGGCCTGCAGATGCCCGCGGCCAGATTCGAGCCCATCGCCGTATGGACACTCGTCGCCTTCGCGATAGGCATCGCGATGGCTGTTGTTCTTGCGCGGCAAAACAAGCTGCGGCAGATGCAGACCGGCGTGAAACGCCCGGTCCTGTGGCCCATTCTGGCTCTCGTGATCGGTTTGCCGCTTTTGGTCTTCCTGATCACCGGCCTTCCTGTCAGCTTCGAGCTGCCGCAGGCGACGCGCTTCAATCTGGTGGGCGGATGGCAGATCAAGCCGGAGTTCCTCTCGCTGTTTCTCGCGCTTTCCTTCTATACCGCGGCTTTCATCGCGGAGATCGTCCGCGCCGGAATCCTCTCGGTTTCCAAGGGGCAGACCGAGGCTGCGTCTGCCCTTGGGCTTACCCGGCGACAATCTTTGAGGCTCGTCATCGTGCCTCAGGCATTCCGGGTGGTCATCCCGCCATTGACAAGCCAGTATCTCAACCTGACGAAGAACTCGTCGCTGGGATTGGCCGTCGGCTATCCGGAACTGGTCGCCGTCGGTTCGACGGTCCTGAATCAGACCGGGCAATCGGTTGAAGTGGTGGCGATCTGGATGGTCGTCTATCTGGGGCTCAGCGTCGCCACGGCCGCGTTCATGAACTGGTTCAACGCCCGCGTGGCGCTTGTGGAGCGATAGGAGGCTTCCCGTGGAAGAACAAGTCGCAGCCTATGTCGCACGCGAGCAGAAGCAGCCCCTTCCGCCGCCGCCGAGCGAGTTCGGTACTGTGGCGACACTGAGGAAGAACCTTTTCGCAACGCCATTCGATACGATCATCACGATCGTACTCGGGCTCTTCACCGCCTGGGCGGTGTGGCGGCTCGTCCAATGGGGGTTTGCCACCGCCGTATTCACTGGTGAGAACCGCGAGGCATGCCTGGCGGGTGAAGGAGGTGCCGTCGGGGCGTGCTGGGCTTTTGTCCATGCAAAGCTCGGCCAGTTCGTCTACGGGCTCTATCCACTCGACCAGCGCTGGCGCGTCGATCTCCTCTTCGCCCTCCTCGCCGTGCTGATGGTGCCGTTGGCGATACCTACGGCTCCTTACAAGAGACTGAACGCGATCCTTCTGGTGCTCGTGTTTCCCTTCGTAGCGCTTGTCCTGCTTACCGGTGGAAACATTGGCCTGAGCGGCGGTTGGGTCGCATTTCTCTTCATCATCGCGGCATTCATATCCAGCGCTTTGGCGGCCGGGAACGTGACGGCATCCGCGAAGCTGTTGAAGGTCGCAAACGGCCTTGCATTGGTGGGGCTGCTGGTGCTTTTGGCTGCCAATGTCGTTGCGAGCGGCAGGGTCACCTTTCTTGATTTCCGCTTCTCTATGCTCTCGCTGTTCGCCTTCTTCTTGGCGCTCGGCTCGATCGGGGCAAGCGTCCTTTCCTCGCTCGGTGCGCGCGAACCCCGCCATGCCGGCGTGCTCCGCATTCTCCTTCCTCCGTTCGTAACGGCTGTCCTGATTGCTGTGCTTGCCGCCGATTTCGGTCTGCAACACGTTCCCACCAATCTCTGGGGCGGGCTGATGTTGACGCTTGTGGTGGCTCTCACAGGCATTGCCGCATCCTTGCCGGTCGGCATTCTGCTTGCGCTCGGAAGGCGCTCGCATCTGCCGGCCGTGCGGCTCTTTTCGATCATCTTCATCGAGTTCTGGCGCGGCGTGCCGCTGATCACCGTGCTCTTCATGTCCACCTTCATGATTCCGCTGCTTCTGCCGGAAGGGGTGACCTTCAACCAGTTGCTCAGGGCGCTGATCGGCGTTGCGATCTTCTCGGCAGCCTATATGGCGGAGGTGATCCGGGGAGGGCTCCAGGCAATTCCCAAAGGCCAGTATGAGGGTGCGCAGGCGCTGGGCCTCGGCTATTGGCAGATGATGCGTCTCATCATCATGCCGCAGGCGATAAAGCTGGTCATTCCGGGAATCGTGAACACCTTTATCGGCCTCTTCAAGGATACGAGTCTCGTCTATATTATCGGGCTTGCCGATCTTCTGGGCACCGTGCGCCGCGGCTTTTCGGATCCGAACTGGATAACGCCGACCACCGCCGCTACCGGCTTGGTGTTCGCGGGGTTCGTCTACTGGATCTTCTGCTTTGGCATGTCGCGCTATTCTATGTTCATGGAACGCCGGTTCGACACCGGCCACAAACGATAAGGGGAGAGCACAATGGCTGCTCAAAATCTCAACGCCGCCGAGGCCATCCAGGTCGATCGGTCCAAGCTCAAGATTTCCGATACGGAGGTCGCGATCGAGATCGTCGACATGCACAAGTGGTACGGCGATTTCCACGTGTTGCGCGACATCAACCTCAAGGTGATGCGTGGCGAGCGGATCGTGGTCTGTGGTCCGTCCGGATCGGGCAAATCGACGATGATCCGCTGCATCAACAGGTTGGAAGAGCATCAGAAGGGTAGGATCGTCGTGGACGGCATCGAGCTCACCAACGATCTGAAGAAGATCGACGAGGTGCGCCGTGAAGTGGGCATGGTCTTCCAGCACTTCAACCTGTTCCCGCATCTGACGATTCTCGAGAACTGCACCTTGGCGCCGATATGGGTCCGCAAGACCCCGCGCAAGGAAGCCGAAGAGATGGCCATGCACTATCTCAAACGTGTGCGGATTCCCGAGCAGGCGAATAAATATCCGGGCCAGCTGTCAGGCGGGCAGCAGCAACGCGTGGCCATTGCGCGCGCCCTCTGCATGAACCCGCGTATCATGCTGTTCGACGAGCCGACCTCGGCGCTCGACCCTGAGATGATCAAGGAAGTGCTGGACACGATGGTGGACCTGGCTCAGGAAGGCATGACAATGATCTGCGTCACCCATGAGATGGGCTTCGCCCGGCAGGTGGCGAACCGCGTGATCTTCATGGATCAGGGGCAGATCGTGGAACAGAACACGCCCGATCAGTTCTTCGACCACCCGCAGCATGAACGCACGAAGCTGTTCCTGTCGCAGATCCTGCACTAGCACATCGGCCAGAAAGCCGAACCTGGACAACGCGGCTTGTGCGTCCTTATGGGCGCACAGCCCTGTAGATCGGAAACGCGGAATGGAACGGGACGAGCATCGTACGGCCTCTGACGCCGTTCACCGCTCCTCTTTCTCGGCATCGTAGGCGTAGAGCCAGTCCAGATCGGCGGCGAGGCTCTGCTGGCTTTTGAGCTTCAGCGCAAGATTGCGGGCGAATGCCACCACACCGCCGGCGTGCCAGACGAGCCGGTTGAAATTTCCGCGCCGGATCACCTTCTGGACGCGGGCTTTGCGCGTGCGTTCGAATGCGGTCAGTGCCTCCGGTAGGCTCTCCCTGGTGACCAGAAGCGTGGCCAGAGCCCCCGCATCCTCTATCGCCATCGCTGCGCCCTGTGCAGCATAGGGCGTCAGCGCATGGGCTGCATCGCCGATGAGGACGAGGCCTTGGCGATCGACCCAGGGACCGCCTTCCGCAGCGGCGTAAATGGGCCAAGCCGTCCAGCGACCGGAATCTCGTATAAAATCCAAAAGAGCAGGCGCGGCCCCTTCCATTTTCTTCAGTAGGTGATCGGTATCCACGTTGTTGGACCAGCCGCGCGCGGTCTCGGCGCCCCGCGTCACCGCTACCAGATTGGTGGCTGCACCTCCGCGCAAGGGGTAGGCGACAAGGTGGAAGCCGGGCGAAAGAAAAGCGTTGACGGCACCCGGGCTGAGCGCGCCGTGACTGGAATGGGTAAGGATCGCGCGGTAAGCGATATATCCGGTGAAGTGACTGGCAGGCCCGCCGACGAGCTCCCTAAGCTTTGACCACACCCCGTCGGCAGCAACGAGAAGATCGCCCTCGACTCGCCTCGTGCCGCCCTGTTCACGGATTTCCACCATTACGCCGCTTCCGGTGAATTCAGCCCCGCATATTTCAGCGCCGGTAATGAGCTTGATGGAAGGAAAACGCTGCAGGGTCCGCAAAAGCGCGCCTTGGAGATCCGCCCGATGGGCCACCAGATAGGGTGCGCCCCATCGCTCCTCGGCTGAAGGCCCGAGGGGAACGCGCGCCAGCTTCGCAAGGCTGGCCGCATCCTTCAGAATGACCGCTTGCGGTCGGACTGCTTCTTTCTCCAAATGGTCGAGCACCCCCAGTGAGCGGAGGATGCGGGTCGCGTTTGGGGAGAGTTGCAGGCCGGCTCCTGCTTCCTGCAGGTCTTCAGCCTTTTCGAATACGGTAACGGCGAACCCCTTGGCTGCAAGGGCAAGCGCAGCCGTCAAACCGGCTATGCCGGCACCGGCGACAACCGCGCTTGTCACCGCTCGATCACACCGCTTCTTGCTGGAAGAGGCAGTCGGCCGGCACGCTTTCCTCGGCCTTCAGGTTGGGATTGTAGCGGTAGAGCGTCGAGCAGTACGGGCAGACGCGCTCGCTGTCGTCACCCATGTCCAGGAAAACGTGCGGATGGTCGAAGGGCGGCTTGGCTCCGACGCACATGAATTCCTTCACGCCGATCTCGATAGACGGGTATCCGTTGCTGTTGTGGAAGTGCGGTGTCGGATGGCCGGCCATGATTGTCTCCGCGGCTGCTTCAAAGCTGTCGCGCCCGGTTTGTAGGCATTATTGGCGTCTTTGCAAGCCACGCTTTGGCAGCGGCACCCCGGAATGCCGGCATCAAAAAGGAACATCAACCATTCCGTGATATGAAACTGTCGTAAAATGCTGGCAACACATACATTATGTGAGCGGGAGAAAGCCCGTGGGCGGGAGCAAGCGGAAAACCATGAACGAACTGAAGCCGGTCAAGACTGAGTTTCCGAGTACGCCGGAAGGTGCGGATCAGATCGCCCTCACGAGCCCCGATCGCTTCGTCAACCGCGAGTTCTCATGGCTTCAGTTCAATCGGCGCGTATTGGAGGAGTCGCAAAACGCGTGCCATCCGCTGCTGGAGCGCGTCCGCTTCCTTTCCATTTCAGCCGACAATCTTGACGAGTTCTTCATGGTCAGGGTTGCGGGCCTTGCAGGCCAGGTGCGCCAGGGCATTCTGGAGAAGAGCGCCGATGGCCGCACGCCGGAAGAGCAGCTGGAACACATCCTGCGGGAAGTGAGCAGGCTTCAGGTCGAGCAGCAGCAAAGCCTGGTTCAACTCCTGGAACTTCTGAAGAAGGAAGGCATCGCCATCGTTGGACCCGAGGCGTTATCCAAGGATGACCGCGCCTGGGTCGAGCAGCAGTTCATGGAGGAAATCTATCCCGTACTGACGCCGCTCTCCATCGATCCGGCCCACCCTTTTCCGTTCATCCCCAATCTTGGTTTCTCGATAGCGCTGGATCTTGAGCACCTGTCGAACAAGGAGACGATGACGGCGCTCCTGCGTCTACCCGTGACGCTGCAGCGCTTCATTCCGTTGCCGGAGCGGCCGGGCCTCGTGCGGTTCATCACGCTTGAGGATGTCGTGGAGATGTTCATCGGCAAGCTCTTTCCGGGTTACAAGGTGAATGGCTCCGGAACCTTCCGCATCATCCGCGACAGCGATATCGAGGTGGAGGAGGAGGCGGAGGACCTGGTCCGCTTCTTCGAGACGGCATTGAAACGCAGACGTCGCGGCTGGGTGATACGCATTGAATTCGAGAGCTCGATGCCCGAGGAACTGCGTCATTTCGTGGCGACCCAACTGGGTGTCGCAGGCTCCCGCATCAGCGTTCTGGAGCGGCCGCTCGCAATCAATCAGATCTCCGAAATCGTCAAGCTGCCCCGCGACGATCTGAAGTTCCAGCCCTACAATCCGCGCTTCCCCGAGCGCATCCGCGAGCATGGCGGCGATTGCTTTGCGGCGATCCGGGAGAAGGACATGATCGTCCATCACCCGTATGAATCCTTCGACGTGGTGGTGCAGTTCCTGCGACAGGCGGCGCAGGACCCCGATGTGGTGGCGATCAAGCAGACCCTCTACCGAACCTCCAATGACAGCCCAATCGTGCGTGCCCTCATCGATGCGTCGGAGGCGGGTAAATCCGTTACCGCGCTGGTGGAGCTGAAGGCCCGTTTCGACGAGGAAGCAAATATCCGCTGGGCGCGGGATCTGGAGCGTGCAGGCGTTCAGGTCGTCTTCGGGTTCCTCGAGCTCAAGACGCATGCCAAGATGTCTCTGGTGGTGCGCAGGGAAGACGGGCGCCTGCGCAATTATGTGCATCTCGGCACGGGCAATTACCACCCGATCACCGCGCGCATTTATACCGATCTCTCCTTCTTCACCGTGGATCCGGCCATCGCCCATGATGTGGCGAAGGTTTTCAACTTCATCACCGGCTACGCCGAGCCGGATGTGAACATGAAGCTCGCGGTATCTCCGTTCACTCTGCGCAACCGCATTTTGGAGCACATTCGCGGCGAAATCGAACACGCAAAGGCAGGACGGCCTGCCCAGATCTGGATGAAGATGAATGCCCTTGTCGACCCTGAGGTGATCGATTCCCTCTATGAGGCGGGCCGGGCTGGCGTTGAGATCGATCTTGTCGTGCGCGGCATCTGCTGCCTGCGCCCGCAGGTGCCGGGCTTGTCCGAAAACATCCGCGTGAAGTCCATCATCGGCCGCTTCCTCGAGCACAGCCGCATCTATTGCTTCGGTAACGGACACGGCCTGCCTTCGGACGAGGCAATCGTCTATATCGCCTCGGCGGACATGATGCCCCGCAATCTGGATCGTCGGGTGGAATGCATGGTGCCGATCACGAATCCGACTGTGCATGAGCAGGTCCTAGGGCAGATCATGCTCGGCAACATCATGGACAACCAGCAAAGTTTCGAAGTATTGCCAGACGGAACCTCCCGGCGAATGATGCCTGAGGAGGGTGAGGAAGCGTTCAACGCCCAGGAATATTTCATGACGAATCCCAGCCTCTCAGGTCGCGGCGAAGCTTTGAAATCTCACGCCCCAAGACGGATCGCCGCTTTCAAGCGGCGAAGGAAAGCCGTTGCCGTCGGCTGACCGCGTGGGAATCGAGAGCTCGCAGGGCCGGCTGCAAGACCGGCGTCCCGTATCCGTCATCGACATCGGCTCCAACTCGATCCGTCTCGTGATCTATGAGGGGATCGCACGGTCGCCGACGGTGCTGTTCAACGAGAAGATGCTCGCAGGCCTCGGCCGCGGCATCGTCACGACGGGCGAACTCGACCCGCAGGGCACGCGCCGTGCCCTTGAGGAATTCCGCCGCTTCCGCGCGCTTTCCGAGCAGGCGGGGGCTCAATCCCTCCACGTCGTGGCGACGGCCGCGGCTCGCGAGGCGAAGAACGGGCCTGATTTCATCCACCGGGCGGAAGAGATCCTGGGAACTCCGATCAAGGTATTGTCGGGGCGCCAGGAGGCGTATTACTCGGCGCTCGGCGTCATTTCGGCCTTCTATAAGGCCGACGGCATCGTGGGAGACCTGGGCGGCGGAAGTCTCGAATTGGTCGATGTGAAGGCCGAGACGATCGGCGAGGGCATCACCCTGCCGCTCGGCGGGTTGAGACTACGCGACATGGCAGGCGAATCCCTCAACGCATCCATCGAGATCACGCAAAGGGAAATCGCCCGCGCCACCTGGCTGGACCAGGGCGAGGGCAGGCCCTTCTACTGCGTCGGCGGGACCTGGCGAAATCTTGCCCGGCTTCACATGTGCGCCAACCATTATCCTCTCGAAGTGATGCATCATTACGAAATGGATCCCGCCGGATCCATCGCGTTCCTGAAACGGGTGGCGCGGGGCGACATCGACAAGATGCGAGGCATCGAAGGTGTCTCGAAGAGCCGCAGAGCCTTGCTTCCCTACGGCGCTACGGTTCTTCTGGAAATCATCCGTGTCGCCAAGCCCTCGAAGATCATCCTTTCTGCGAATGGCGTGCGCGAAGGCTATCTCCATTCCCTCCTTTCGGAGGAGGAGCAGAAGGCCGACCCCCTGATTTCCGCTGCCGAGGAACTGGCGCTTTTGCGTTCGCGTTCCGTAACCCATGCGCATGAGCTTGCAGAATGGGCTGGAGAAGCCTTCAAGGCACTTGGGATCGAGGAAACCGAGAACGAGGCTCGCTACCGCAGGGCCGCCTGCCTCCTGGCCGATATCGGTTGGCGCGCGCATCCGGAATACCGTGGTACCCAATCGCTCAACATAATCGCGCATGGATCCTTCATCGGTATCGACCATCCGGGCCGCGCCTTCATCGCCCTCACAAATCTCTTTCGTCACGAGGGAGTTTTCGACGACTCGCTGTCGCCGGAATTGCGCAAGCTCGCCACTCCGGTCTATGCCGAACGGGCACGCCTTCTGGGCGGATTGATGCGCGTGGTGTATCTGTTGTCGGCTTCCATGCCGGGCGTCATACCGCGCCTTAAGTGGCAGCACAGACCCGACGGGTCTCTGGCGCTTTTGGTGCCGCGCGACCGTGCGGACCTGATGGGGGAACGCCCGCATGGGAGAATGGCGCAACTTGCCAAGTTGACGGGCAAGAACCTCGTTCTGGACGTGGCGGAGGAATAGCTACTCCGCCGCGCTGCGCAGATGTTCAGCCGGCGTGAAGGTTTCGATCCGGCGGTTGGCGAAGCGCAGCGCGATTTCACCGCGCAGCAGTTTTAAGGCTTCCCCGCCGAAGACCTCGTGCCGCCAGCCATGAAGGGCTGGGACGTCAGCCTTCTCGCCTTCTGCCGCAATTTTTTCGATGTCATCGGTAGAGGCGAGCATCTTCGGGGCCACGCCTTCTTTTTCCGCTACCAGCTTGAGCAGCACCTTGATGAGCTCAGCCGCGGCTGCTGCCCCCTCGGGGGCCTGATGATGCTTCGGTAATTTCGGCAATGCCTCCTTGGGCAAGGCCAGTGCATCATTGACTGCCTTGAGGAGCGCAGCGGCGGAGGCGGATCGCTCCCATCCCTTTGGGATGGTCCTGAGCCGGCTCAGCGCCGTGACATCCCGCGGCTGCTGCTGCGCGACCTCGTAAAGCGCGTCGTCCTTCATTACGCGGCCGCGCGGCACGTTGCGTTCGCGTGCCTCTCTCTCGCGCCAAGCCGCAATGTGTTGCAGGACAGCCAGTTCGATTGGCTTGCGAGCGCGCATTTTCAGCCGCTTCCAAGCGTCGTCGGGATGCGGATCATAGGTCTCCCGCGCCGTCAGCACGTCCATCTCTTCCTTTAGCCAAGCTTCGCGGCCTTCCCGCGCCAGCTTGTCCCTCAGATGTTCGTAGACCGGGATGAGATGCGTAACGTCCGCCAGCGCATAGCGAAGCTGCTTTTCCGAAAGCGGGCGGTGCCGCCAATCGGTGAAGCGCGACGTCTTGTCGATGTGATCGCCCGTGATCCGGTTCACCAGTTGGTCGTAGGAGATGCTGTCTCCGAAGCCGCAGACCATCGCGGCAACCTGGGTGTCGAAGATGGGGTTAGGGATCAGGCCGCCGCGATTGTAGATGATCTCGATATCCTGCCGAGCGGCATGGAAGACCTTGACCACTTTTCCGTTTTCCATGAGGCGGAAAAATGGAGCAAGGTCCATGCCTTCGGCGAGCGGATCCACCAGTGCCGTGACCCCTGGAGCAGCCATCTGGATCAGACATAATTCCGGCCAGAAGGTCGTCTCGCGGATAAATTCGGTATCGACAGTGATGAAATCGGATTTCTCGAGCGCGGCGACCGCTTGTTCCAGCTCTGAGCGCGATTTGATCAGGTCCATGCATCTTCTTTAGGCGCTGGAGGAGCAAATGTGAAGAATATCTATGGTGGCTTTCTCGCTTCCGCGGCGGCACTTGGCCGACACTCGGCTTGTGCGCCTTGACAAAAGCGGACGCACATGCGCTTTTCGCGCCGGATTTTGGACGGGCAATCGGGCCCGCTTCCGGTCACCTTTCAGGATACGGAAAAGAATAATGCACCGTTATCGCAGCCACACCTGCGCAGAGTTGAGGCCATCGGATGTGGGTATGACCGTCAGGCTCTCGGGCTGGGTCCACCGCGTGCGCGATCATGGCGGCCTGCTTTTCATCGACCTGCGCGACCACTATGGCATCACCCAGATCGTCGCGGACCCAGATTCGCCTTCCTTCAGCACCGCAGAGAAGGTGCGCAGCGAATGGGTCATCCGCGTCGACGGCGAGGTCAAGGCGCGTACGCCGGAGACGGTCAACCCCAATCTGGCGACCGGCGGCGTGGAGGTCTTCGCCCGCGAGATCGAGGTGCTGAGCCAGGCCAAGGAGCTTCCGCTGCCCGTCTTTGGCGAGCCCGATTATCCCGAGGATATCCGCCTCAAATATCGTTTCCTCGATCTGCGCCGCGAAACTCTGCACAAGAACATCGTCACGCGCACGAAGATCATTGCCGAAATGCGTGAGCGCATGGCGGCCGCGGGTTTCACGGAATTCTCGACGCCTATCCTGACAGCCTCATCACCCGAGGGCGCGCGCGACTTCCTGGTTCCGTCGCGGCTTCACGAGGGCAAGTTCTATGCCCTTCCGCAGGCGCCGCAGATCTACAAGCAGCTCATCATGGTTTCCGGCTTCGATCGTTATTTCCAGATCGCGCCCTGCTTCCGCGACGAGGACCCGCGGGCCGACCGGCTTCCCGGCGAGTTCTACCAGCTCGATCTCGAAATGAGCTTCGTCACGCAGGAGGACGTGTTCTCCACGATGGAGCCCATCATGCGCGGCATCTTCGAGCGTTTTGCCGAAGGAAAGCCGGTCACGCAGAACTTCCCACGCATTCCCTATGACGAGGCCATGCGGAAATACGGCTCCGACAAGCCGGATCTGCGCAACCCGATCGTGATGGAGGAAGTGTCAGAGCATTTCCGCGGCTCCGGCTTCAAGGTCTTCGCCAACATCCTGGCGAACGATCCGAAGGCGGAGGTCTGGGCCATTCCGGCGAAGACGGGCGGCTCCCGCGCCTTCTGCGACCGTATGAATTCCTGGGCGCAAGGCGAGGGGCAACCTGGCCTCGGCTACATCTTCTGGCGCAAGGAGGGTGAGACGCTGGAAGGCGCCGGTCCCATCGCAAAGAATATCGGTCCTGAGCGCACCGAAGCCATCCGTAGCCAGCTTGGCCTGGATGACGGCGATGCATGCTTCTTCGTGGCAGGCGACCCCAAGAAATTCGTTTCCTTCGCGGGTTCTGCGCGCACGCGTGCCGGTGAGGAGCTGAACCTTGTGGACCGCGATCGGTTCGATCTCTGCTGGATCGTCGACTTTCCCTTCTACGAATGGAACGAAGACGAGAAGAAGATCGATTTCGGGCACAACCCCTTCTCGATGCCGCAGGGCGGAATGGAGGCGCTCGAAAATCAGGAGCCCTTGTCCATCAAGGCCTTCCAGTACGATATGGTCTGCAACGGTTTCGAGATCAGCTCCGGCGGCATCCGCAACCATATGCCGGAGCTGATGGTCAAGGCGTTCGAGATCGTGGGATTCGACCGGCAGACGGTGGAAGAGCGTTTCGGTGGCCTTTACCGCGCCTTCCAGTATGGCGCACCGCCCCATGGCGGCATGGCGGCCGGCATCGACCGCATTGTGATGTTGCTCTGCGGCGCCAAGAATCTGCGCGAGATCACGATGTTCCCGATGAATCAGCAGGCAATGGATCTGCTGATGGGGGCACCCTCGGAGGCGACACCGCAGCAACTGCGCGAACTGCACCTGCGGCTTGCTCCGAAGAAGGATTAGAAGGCGGCCTGCGGGCGATCCTGCCCGCAGGCGGCCAATCAAGCCTACTGGTTGGCCTTTACCGTCAGCCCGATCTGCTTCACGAGCATCTCCGGTGACGCCATGGCGGCTGCTGCCAGCATGGCAAAGGGCACGGGATTTTCCGGCCTTGCGCTGATCTCGATGTTCCCGGGATTCTCAAGGAACGTCCCGACCGCCTGAGCGATCGAGTCCGCGGTGTCTGCGCCGACATAGGGGCCAAGCTGCGCCGGGATCATGGCCTTCACCTGCGCGATCAGAGCATCGGGGGAACTGCCCATCTGCTCGGCCTGGTAGCCGAGCAGCTTGCCCGTGAGCGAATCATCCGTAAAGCGAATGGCCGTGCCGTGGAATGTGAGCTGCTGCAGCAGCCCCAGCATCGCCATGCCCTGGGCGGCTTGTTGCTGGTCGCCCTGGTTCTGTTCCATTTGCTTGGCAATCTCGGTGGCCGCTTTGATGAATTGCGGTGTGTAGCCGCCGAGGTCGAAGAGCAGGCTCAGCGTCCCGGCATCATCGATCACCGCTTCGTAGCGCGATAGCGTGAGCCTGCCGTCGGATGGTTGCCACCGGCCTTCCATGAAAGCGCTGCCAGTGATCTGCTGGTAGCCCAAATCCTCAAGCGCGCCCGCACTGCTGCCGCTTTTGACGAGCGAATGGAGATTGAGGCTGAAGGATTCGGCCGTACCGTCGAAATCCACCACGCTGTTGTCGTCAGCGACCTCAAGATCGGCAGTGATGTTCTCGATAGTGGCAAGGGGGCCGGTTTCGTTCTCGACATCGATTCGCGCAATGGACGCGTGATCGTAGCGCATGAACCCGCCGAAGGGGTCAGAGGCTTCATCCTGCGGCAACACCAATCCCTCGATCGTGGGCTCCACCATCGAAATTTTGAGGTCGCCTTCCTGATGCTCGAATGCATCGAGGGCGAATTTCCCCACACGATATGTTCCGTCGGGCTCTTCCGTCACGTCCTCCAAGGTAATGTCGCCCAGGTTGACGGACTTGCCGGCCTCAGGCGCCTTGATGGCCGTGCCCGTAAGGGTCACGTCGTCGCCGGCGATCTGTGCGTCCTGATAGGTGAGGTCGATGCCCTGATTGGCGAGCAGTGTCTTCAGGCGCTCCCCGACCGCCTGTGCCTCGACCGCGAAAACATGGGACGAGGTTGCCGTAACCAGAAGGCCGGCGAGGAGGAGAGGGTGAAGGCGAGGGCGTTCCATGGTCTTTCCCATGTTGATGGCTGGTCTTGAGACGAGCCTTGTTGCGCGAAATCCGCGCCAGAAGATGGCGGTGGGCCGTTGGGCTGTCAATTTCTCCGCTTGGATATCCTAAGCTCATAAAGCGCACCGCTGATCGCGCCATTTGGCCGTGGACAGGCTATGGCCGCGCCACAACGCGCACTTGTCCTGGCGGGCGATGTCCGTTAACCCCAAACCATGGGAAAAGAGGTGCTTCCGCCCGGAGATGGTGATTCGGCGCTTCCGGTCGACCTGAAGAAGGCGCTGGAGGAGCGTTACCTTGCCTATGCGCTTTCAACCATCATGCACCGGGCGCTGCCCGATGTGCGCGATGGCCTGAAGCCCGTGCATCGGCGCATCATGCACACGATGCGGCTCCTGCGTCTCAACCCGGAGCAGGGTTTCGCGAAATGTGCCCGCATCGTGGGCGACGTGATGGGTAAATTCCATCCGCATGGCGACCAGTCGATCTACGACGCCCTGGTTCGCCTCGCGCAGCCCTTCGCTATGCGCTACCCGCTGGTCGACGGGCAGGGCAATTTCGGCAATATCGACGGCGATAACGCCGCTGCCATGCGCTACACCGAGGCACGCATGACGGAGGTGGCGGCGGAGCTGCTTTCCGGCATCACCGAGGATGCGGTCGATTTCCGGCCCACCTACAACGAGGAAGACGAGGAGCCGATCGTGCTCCCCGGCGCCTTCCCGAATCTGCTCTGTAACGGCTCTTCCGGCATCGCGGTCGGAATGGCGACCTCCGTCCCGCCGCACAATGCTGCCGAAGTGTGTGACGCCGCGCTCGCCTTGATCGATGATCCCGATGTGCCGGTCTCCCGCCTGCTCGATTTCGTCCAGGGTCCGGATTTTCCGACCGGCGGTATCATCGTGGAAAGTCGGTCGTCGATCCGCGAAGCCTACGAAACCGGACGGGGCGGTTTCCGGCTGCGCGCTCGCTGGTTCAAGGAGGATCAGGGCCGCGGCACGTGGCATGCCGTGGTTACAGAAATTCCGTATGGAGTTCAGAAATCGCGGCTAATCGAGAAGATGGCCGAGCTGATCCTGGCCCGTAAGCTGCCGCTTCTTGAGGATGTGCGCGACGAAAGCGCCGAGGACATCCGCATCGTGCTGGTCCCCAAGAGCCGGACGGTGGAACCCGAATTGCTGATGGAATCGCTCTTCCGGCTCACCGACCTGGAGACGCGCTTCCCACTCAATATGAACGTTCTCTCGCGCGGCAAGGTGCCGGCGGTGCTGTCGCTCAAGGATGTGCTGCGCGAGTGGCTCGATCATCGCCGTGAAGTGCTGATTCGTCGGTCGAAGCATCGCCTGGCCGAGATCGAAAGGCGGCTTGAGATCCTCGCGGGCTATCTCATCGCCTATCTGAACATCGATGAGGTGATCCGCATCATCCGCGAGGAGGACGAGCCGAAGCCGGTGATGATGGAGCGCTTCAACCTGACGGACAATCAGGCCGAAGCCATCCTCAATATGCGCCTGCGCGCTCTGCGCAAGCTCGAGGAGTTCGAGATCCGCACCGAGTTCGACAAGCTCTCGGAAGAGAAGGGCGAGATCGAGCAGCTGCTCGGATCCGAAGCCCGCCAGTGGAAGACCGTGCGCTGGGAAGTGGCCAAGGTTCGCCAGACCTTCGACCCGGAAAAGAACCCGACACTCGGACGCCGCCGCACCACTTTCGGCGACGCACCTTCGCATGACCTTGAAGACGTGCAGCAGGCGATGATCGAGCGCGAGCCGATCACCGTCATCCTCTCGGAGAAGGGCTGGCTTCGCGCGATGAAGGGCCATCTGACGGACCTTTCCGCCGTGGCGTTCAAGGAGGGAGATAGTCTGAAGCTGTCCTTCCACGCCCAGACGACGGACAAGATCCTGCTCCTCACCACCGGAGGCAAGTTCTACACGATCGGCGCCGATAGGTTGCCGGGCGGCCGTGGCCATGGTGAGCCCGTGCGCATCATGGTCGACATGGAGAACGACCAGGCGGTCGTCACCGCTTTCGCGCATGACCCCGAGCGCAAGCTGCTGCTCGCCTCCCATGCGGGTAACGGTTTCGTCGTGCCGGAAAAGGAAGTCGTGGCGAACACCCGCAAGGGCAAGCAGATCATGAACGTCAAGGCGCCGGACGAGGCTCGGCTATGCGTTCCCGCCACGGGCGACCACGTCGCGATCGTGGGCGAGAACCGGAAGCTTCTCGTTTTCCCCTTGTCGCAGATACCAGAGATGGTGCGCGGCAAGGGCGTGCGCCTCCAGCGCTACAAGGATGGCGGCGTCGCCGACATCAAGACCTTCGCCATGACCGACGGGTTGACTTGGCTCGATTCGGCCGACCGCACCTTTACGCGCGGTCAGGCGGAACTCGCAGAATGGCTGGGTGACCGTGCCTCCGCTGGTCGCATGGCTCCCAAAGGTTTCCCCAGGACGGGCAAGTTCGGCTAAGCCGCTTCGGCATAACGTCTGATCGCAGAATATGGACCTCCGCCGTAGCGGAGGCCCAAAGCTTAGTTCTGTATATGCAGGTCGGTGCGCGTTCAGCACTGGCCAGCTTGCTGCGCCTGCGGCGTGCATTCCCCGGCAGGCGCTTGTTGTCCGCCTGTCGCCGGAGGCTGAGCACCTTCGCCAGCTGGCTGTTCGGCCTGACCGGGAGACTGTTCCGACTGTCCGCCGGCAGGAGATTCCTGCTCGGCTGCTCCAGCAGGCGTCTCCTGGGTCGGCGCCTGCTCTGCCTCGCCTGAGGGGGCTCCCTGGGCTGGAGTTTCCTGAGCGGGAGCCGATTGCTCCGCTGGCTGCTGCCCCTCGGACGTGTCGCTCTCCGCCGGCTGGCCTTCTGCTGGAGCTTCCTCGGACTGCGGCTGAGCCGCGGAACCTTGACCGGAACCCTCGCCCGCAGGCGCCTCCTCTTGTGCCGGCTGCTGCTCGGCAGGCTGTTCGGCAGCAGGTTCTTGATCCGAAGGCTGCTCGGTGGATTCTTGTCCTGCCGGTGCCTGCTCGGTCTGCCCATCCGGTGCCTGGTCCGATTCTTGGCCGGTGGATTGCGCACCTGCATCGGGTGCCTGTTGGGTGTCGCTGGCGGGTGTTTGCTCGCTCTCACCCGGCGAGGGTTGCTCGGTCGTCTGGGCCGGTGCTTGCTCCGTGCCCTGGGCTGGTGTTTGGTCCGTGGCAGTGCCTGGAGCCTCGCCCGTTGCCTCTATCTCCTGGCCTTTGGTCGGCGATTCGACCTGCGCCGCCTCAACGGCCTCCGTAGGCGCCGCATCCTGTTCAGCTGCAATCTCACCCGTGAAGGCGACGACGCTGTCGCTGCCGGCGGCTTCGGACGGATCCTGCACCTCCTGCACTTGAGTGACCTGGATATCCCGATCGACATGCTCGCGGACGAAATCCACGTCGATCACATTGTTGACGACGATATTGTTTTCGACTTCGACTGGGCCCAGAACTTCGGTCCGCTGATAGATGACCGGTACCTCCTGCCGGTCGACGACCACGACGGTCAGATCCGGAGCAACGAACTCTTTGACGGGCACGAAGACCCAATATCCTTCGGGCGGCTCGGCCGAGGAAATCTCGACGCTGACGGCAACGCCGTCCCCTTCGGGCGGGAGGGGTGCCCAGCCGACATAATCGTTGCTACGCCTCCAGGACACCCAGGCCGGAGCCCAACGGGTTCCCGGTACCCAGTACCAGCCGATCTCCGGGTCATAGCCCCAGCGGCCATAGTGATAGACCGCCCATCCGAAAGGTTCGTCGGACGCGAAGTACCAGCCATATTGCTCGGTGTAGACCCAGTGGCCGTGTGAATAGGGAACCCAGCTTGCATCGACATCGGTCGGCACCCAGACATAATGGTGTCGGGGGTGGCTCACCCATGACCCGTGCTCGGCCAGCCGGTCATAAAACACGCTGATGCTGATTTGAGCGTCCTGCGCATGCGCCTCTTGAATGCCCGGAAACGAGATATGCGGAGCGAGAACAGGGGAAGAGAAAAGCGCGGCAGCCGCTACGCCGACAAGAAATTTGTTCACGAGAGTATTCCTCCAGGATTCAGACTGCCGTCGAACTCTCCAGAAGAAGATTTGTTCCACATGATCTGATCGTAATTCGCCGCCGCAGAGCAGAAGAAAGAATATGCGGAAATGTTATCTTGTGCTGCCTAAACTGCGACTAATATTGAGGCGTGAAATCAAGATAAAGCTGGGGTGTATCCATGGGCGAGATGCGCTCCTCCTATGCAAGCAGACAAGGGACGAGCGCTAGTTTTTTTGTTGGGTGTGTCGGATCGGCCGTGAGAGGATCGTCCTCGGGGCACGACAACGACGGAGTGACAGATGACCGCCCATCCGACCGCGATTCCTTCCGAAGAGCGTGAACTCGTTCTCACCCGACTTTTCGATGCGCCGCGCGAGAAGGTCTATCGCGCCTGGACCGATCCGGAGCTTTTGAAGCAATGGTTTGTGCCGAAGCCCTGGACGATCGCAGAGGCCGAGACCGATGTGCGGCCAGGCGGCGCGAGCCGCATCGTCATGCGCGATCCGGACGGTAACGACTATCCGAACGAGGGGGTCTATCTGGAGGTGGTGGAAAACGAGCGTCTCGTCTTCACCGACGCCTATACCGCAGGCTGGCATCCGACCGAGAAGCCATTTTTCACCGGCATCATCACCTTCGAGGATGAGGGCGGCAGGACCCGCTACACCGCCCGTGCCCGTCATTGGCGGGTGGAAGACAAGAAGGCTCACGAGGAAATGGGTTTCCACGAGGGATGGGGCCAATGCGCCGACCAACTGGCGGAGCTGCTGGAGCGGATCTGATGCCTGCAGCATCGGCGCTCGGAACAGGGGCGGCAAGTGACTGAACCTCTGCGCTCCTGCCGAAACGGCTTCGGTTTTTCGTCCTACGCGCTAAGTGGGGTGGCGCAGCGCGGCTATTTCGCGCTGCTTACGCCCTGAGTGAAGCTGCCAAAGCGAATGGGCTATCAGCGCCGCGACAAGAATGGTCCCACCGACCAGACTCTGGCTTGTCGGCACCTCCGAAAAGATCATCCAGACCCAGATCGGCGCAAGAACAGTTTCCAGAAGGTAGAACATCGCCACCTCTGGACCGGAGAGATATTTCGGCCCGTTCGCCAGGCAGAAGAACGAGAGCGGCATCACGACCGCACCATTAAGGATGATCCACCAGGGATGATCGATGCGATAGCCTGTCTTTGCCGTCATGAACACGGCGAGCAGGAAGGGCAGCGCGACGGCGACGAGAGCAGCAAAACCCATGTCTCGCCCACTCGCGCGCGAGATGGTGATCGCGCTGGCGACCAGAAATGCCGAGCAGAGTGCCAGCACATCCCCGAACAAATTGCCCGTGCCGACGCTGCTTCCGACGATGATGAGCACACCGACCAGCATGGCCGCCATGGCTAAAAGCGTTGCCGGCTTTGGCCGCTCTCGAAGGAAAATCCATGAAAGCAGGGCGGCGAACATGGAGTTGAACGCCAGGATAAAGACGATGTTGGCAGTGGAGGTGTTGTAGACCGCGCCGATGAAGCAGATCGACGAAATGCCATAGAGCAAAGCCACCACCAGCCCACTCTTGCCCGGGATGAGCGCCGGCACATCGCGTGAAAAACGCCGCCAGATGAACCAGACGATGAGTGCGGTAAAAACGGTAAGGCCGCTTCGCCACATCAGGATCGGCCAGTGATCACCATTGGCCAGTCGGATGAGCGGTATGTCGATCGTAAGAACCAATCCGCCGGCAGCGGTCAGCAATAAGCCTCTGGAATAACCGATCTCGCGGGTGGACAAGGCGGAGGGGCCCGTTACCGGCTATTCATAGCGTTCCCAGCCGTTCGGGCCGAGATGCTCCTGGGGCGTGAAGCGCACCTTATAAGCCATCTTGCGCGAGCCGTTCACCCAGTACCCGAGATAGACATGCGGCAGACCGGCTGCATTTGCCCGTCTTATATGATCCAGAATCATAAATGTGCCGAGCGAGCGCTCCTGCATCTCCGGATTGTAGAAGGAATAGACCATGGACAGACCATCCGCCATCTGATCGGTCAAGGCAACCGCAATCAGCTCGCCTTCGCCCTTGCCGGTGACAAAGGAATCCGGACCCCGCCGCCGGTATTCGATGATCTTGGTATCCACATGGCTGTCCTCGACCATCATCGCGTAATCGAGCACCGTCATATCCGACATGCCGCCACGCCGGTGGCGTGCATCGAGATAGGCGCGGAAAAGTGAATACTGCTCCGTCGACGGCTCGGCCCGGTGCGCCGTGCCTATCAGGTCGGCGTTGACCTTGAGGACCCGCTGCATATTCTTCGACGGCTTGAACTGCTGGGCGAGGATGCGCACGGAAACACAGGCACGGCACGTCTCGCAGGCGGGCCGATAGGCGATGTTCTGCGAGCGCCGGAAACCGCCCTGCGTCAGAAGGTCGTTGAGTTCGGGAGCCTTTGCACCCACGAGGTGGGTGAAAACCTTTCGCTCAAATTGTCCTTCGAGATAGGGGCAGGGCGAAGGTGCGGTGAGAAAGAACTGCGGCGATTGCGTCGGGTGCTGCGTCATCGTTTGCGGGCGTTCTCCTGTGCCCCTTAGCTGGTGGATCCGATCCTAAAGCCTCCCGGAACGGATCCAGGGTCTTTCTCCTACAAGACCGATATTACCATGAACTCTAGCTCAAAAAGGTCAATGGGATTGTTGCGGCCCTGCCGGGCTGCAACAGGGTTTCCCAATCAATTCGCGCGCACGACGACGGTTCCAAGCAGGATATCGTGCAATGTCCGCTTGTAATCGGTGAAAAGGGCGACCAGCAGGATGAAGGGAGTGAGGATCGCGTTTCCGGCCCAGAAAAGCACCGTGTGCACCACGGCAAGCATCCAGTCGACCCGTTCGCCGTCCATCCGCTCAAGCCGGATTCCCATCATCCTCATTCCAAGCGTTGACTGGTGCCGGCCTCCGAGGGTCCATGCTACGTAAAGGAGTGCCGTGAGAGGGCCAAGAATGCCGAACAGCAACCATCCAAGCCCGATGGTGAAGACACCGAGGACGAAAACAAGAAGCCCGACCGGGATGAGAAGCAAGCCGATCAGCAGGTAATCGATAAAAAATGCCACGGAGCGGCGCGTCAGCACGCCGCTGAAACTCCGCGCGTCGAAACGCTCCTCCCGGGGAGCATGATCAATTGTTTTTGCAACCATAACTACGCCTTTAAAAACCAATGCAACGCGGAAGAAATGGTGATGCCGCGGGCGTTTTCAAGGCGCTAGTCGCGAAGAAGCTGGGCCACCTCGGGGGCAAAATAAGTAAGAATGCCGTCGCAGCCCGCGCGCTTGAAGGCAAGCAAGGTTTCGAACATCGCCTTCTTGCCGTCGAGCCAGCCATTCGCGGCGGCAGCCTTGATCATCGAATACTCGCCCGACACCTGATAGGCGAAGGTGGGGATGGAAAATTCGTCCTTGAGCCGGTGAATGATATCCAGATAGGGCAGGCCGGGCTTCACCATAAGCATGTCCGCGCCCTCGAGCAGATCTTGCTCGGCCTCCCGCACCGCCTCGTCCGTATTGGCAGGATCGACGTAATAGGTCTTCTTGTCGCCCTTGAGCAGCCCGCCGGTGCCGATCGCTTCCCGGTAGGGACCATAGAAGGCGGATGCGAACTTGGTCGCATAGGACATGATCGCCACGTCCTGGAACCCGTTGGCATCCAGTGCGTCCCGGATAGCGCCGATCCGCCCGTCCATCATTTCCGAAGGGGCGATGATATCGGCGCCGGCCGCCGCCTGGAGCACCGCTGCTTCTGCTACCTGAGCCACCGTCTCGTCGTTGACGATGATGCCGTCGCGCAGGATGCCGTCATGGCCATGGTTGGTGAAGGGATCGAGCGCCACGTCCGTAATGATGCCGATCTCCGGCACGGCAGCCTTGATGCTGCGGCTAGCCTGGTTAATGAGGTTATCGGGATCAAGGATGGCGGATCCTGTGGCATCGCGCTTTCCAAGGCCGATATTCGGGAAGGTCGCAATGGCGGGAATCCCGAGCTTCGCCGCGCGTTCGGCTTCACGAACGGCCAAATCGACCGAGTAACGGAAAACGCCGGGCATCGCCTCCACCGGTTCTTTCCGGTCTTCGCCTTCCACAAGGAAGATCGGCCAGATGAGATCATCCACACGCAGGTGGTTTTCTTGCACGAGCCGGCGCGACCAAGGCGCCTTGCGCATTCGCCTCAGCCGCCTGCTTCCGGTAATCTCGTCGACACTGCGGATTGTGTCTGTTTTGATGCGGCTGAATTTGTTCAAGGCACTACTCCTGCTTGCGTGGCTTTTATCACGCTCCCGCGGCGACGAACAACAACAGCCGTGGAACGTTTTTGCCGCAGGAAGTGAAAGGAAGGGATCGGATTGACGCGACTCGGCCCCGCCCCTAATCACCTTCTATGATAACCCGGCGTCGCGGGGAGGAAATCTGATTTGGCCCAGGAATTCGTCAGTGACGATGAGGTGCTCTTTGAGCGACGGGGTGGAACGGGCCTCATCACGCTCAACCGGCCTGCTGCGCTGAATGCTCTGAACCACAACATGATCAACGCCCTGAGCGGGAGGCTTTCCGAATGGGAGGCTGACGAGTCCATCCGATTTGTCGCCATCCGGGGCAACGGGCGCGCTTTTTCGGCGGGCGGGGATATCGTCGAGGTTCACAAGGCAGGTCTTGGCAACGCCTCGGCTGCATTCTTCGCCGACGAATACCGCCTCAATGCCTATATTGCCCGCTACGCCAAGCCCTATGTGGCCCTGATCGACGGTGTCGTGATGGGCGGAGGCGTGGGAGTGTCGTGCCACGGCTCGCACCGGGTGATGACCGAAAAGGCCGTCTTCGCCATGCCGGAAGTGGGCATAGGCTTCTTTCCGGATGTTGGAGGCAGCTATCTTCTTTCGCGCCTCGGCGCATATGGCATGTATCTCGGGCTGACGGGTAACCGCATCGGTTATGGTGATGCCCTAAGGGTCGGGATTGCCACTAATGCAGTGGCTTCGGCCGATATGCCCACTCTGCTTGAGAAACTCGTCCAAGCGGGGGATGTGGAGGGGGCGCTGGCTGAATTCTCGAAGGACGTTCCCGCCGAAGGCGACGAGGCGAGCTTCCATGCCATCGAGCGGCATTTTTCCCTGGGCTCCCTAGAGGATTGCATCCTGAGCCTTGAAGCGGCTGCGGGCGAAGGCGAGGAATTCGCCAGCGAAACGCTCCGCATCATTCGAACGCGCTCGCCGACCAGCTTGCATGTGGCGTTTCGTGCTATCAATTACGGCGCGATGCTCTCCATGGACGAGTGCATGCGCATGGAGTTCAGGATTCTGAACCGTATGCTGGCGAACCGCGATTTCTATGAAGGGATTCGTGCCGCCGTCGTCGATAAGACCAAGGATCCGGACTGGAGTCCGGCTTCCATTGACGAGGTCGATCCGGCGGTCATCGAAGGCTTCTTTGCGCCTCTGGAAGAAGGAGAACTGGAACTGTGAGCGACGAGGTCGCCACCCGGCTGCCGATCCGGCCATCCCCTTATGAAAGTGCGCTGGAACTGCTGCAGCGTACTGTGGCGCTCGCCTGCCTGGTCGAAGGCATCAGCTATTGGGTGCGGCTGCTCGGCTTCTTCGACGGCCCAGCCTGGCGGTTCGATTTGATGCCATATTATTGGCAGGTGGCAGCAGTTCCCCTTGCTGTCCTTTTTCCTTTTGCCGCTGTCGGGCTGTGGATGCTTGCATCCTGGGGGCCGGTCGTCTGGTTCATTTGCGCCGCGGCGGAAATCGTCATGTACGGGTTTTTCCCGGAACTATACGGGCAGCACTATCTCGTCCTTGTGCTCCACCTCGCCGTGGCGCTCTGCTATACCGCCCTGCGGATCCTTTATCACGTGGAGCGGCGGCGGATTAACCCAGGTTAACGCCTTTTTAGCCCTATATGCAGGCTTCCTGGTGTAATGCGTTGTTAAGTTTGGCGTTTAAGTCGAATTTTAGGTGCCCTCGCTACGGTGGCCCCAGGTGAAAAACAAAAAAATCACCGGCGTCAAAACGAAAGGCACCAGTTATGATCAACTCGCGATCCGCGACCCAGGACGGGTCTATCCATGAAGAGCGCGAAACAGGGCTGCGCTCCCTCTATCTCGAAGCCCTGCACCTCGTCGAGAAGCTGCATCGTCGCCTTCTCGATGTCATCAAGGACGAGTTCGAGCGGCAGGGCCGCAGCGACATCAACGCCATTCAGGCGCTGTTGCTCTTCAATATAGGCGATGCGGAACTGACTGCCGGGGAACTGCGCTCGCGCGGTTACTATCTCGGCTCCAACGTCTCCTACAACCTGAAGAAGCTCGTAGACATGGGTTTCATCCATCATCAGCGCTCGCGTGTCGACCGGCGTTCGGTCCGCATCAGCCTGACCCCGAAGGGCCAGGAGATCGCGGATGTCGTCTCGCGCCTTTACGATCGGCATATCGGCTCGATCGAGCAGGTGGGCGGCATCAAGGTGGAAGAATTCCAGCAGATGAACAAGGCGCTTCAGCGGCTCGATCGCTTCTGGAACGACACGATCGCATATCGCATGTAACCGGGTGCCTGTTTGACAGCCGGGGGCGACCGGTTACTGCAACTTGTGATCATTGATTTAAGGCCGGTGTCCGAAAGGCGCCGGCCTTCGATTTGCTGCGGGGAACCGCGTTTGGCTGGGGGAGTTGTCCCGCGCGTCACGCTAATAACACAATTGAGCGAAATGGAGGAATACGCCGTCGCTGATGGAATGTCGCAGTTCCAAGTCGCCACGCGGCACTCTGTTGGCGAAAAATTAACCTTATTTCGGCGAGTCTCGGCCGCAGGCCATTGCCCCTGAGTTAGAGGATCGGAGATGAAGACCAGTCGCCGTGTATTCCTGAGCGGAGCCGGAGCTGCTGCAGCTGCGGCTGTTGCGGGTTCTGCGAGTGCGCAGTCCGCTTTCGACGCCATCATCAACGCCCCCCGCAGAGGCGCGTGGGACGATCAGTTCGATGCCCAGGTGAGCAGCGGCAGGGACAGGGTGGTGTCCACTCTCCCGGTCCTCAGCCCGGAAACGGCGAGCTATGTTGAGCAGGCCATCGTCGCCTATTCCAACATCGTTGCAAGCGGGGGCTGGCCTATGGTCCCTGCGACAAAGAAGCTGCAGCTCGGCGTCATCGATCCCGACGTGGAGGTGCTGCGCCGCCGCCTGATGGTCTCCGGCGACCTTTCGCCGCGCGCCGGCATGTCGCCTGCCTTCGACTCCTATGTGGATGAGGCGTTGAAGCGCTTCCAGGTTCGTCACGGCCTTCCGGCCGACGGTGTCACGGGAAGATACACCTTCTCGTCCATGAACGTCTCCGCTCCGGTGAGGCTTGGTCAGCTTCAGACCAATCTCGGCCGCCTGCGGGAGATGACGACGAAACCGCTGGGTCAGCGCTTCGTGATGGTGAACATCCCGGCCGCGCAGATCGAGGCCGTGGAAAATGGCCGTGTCGTTTCGCGCCACACTGCCGTGGTGGGCAAGATCGATCGGCAGACGCCGGTCCTCAGTTCCAAGATCAATGAGATTATCCTCAATCCCTACTGGAACGCGCCGGTCTCGATCGTGCGCAAGGACATCATTCCGCTGATGCGGAAGGATCCCAATTATCTGACCAACAACAATATTCGCATGATCGCGCCGGATGGGCGCGAGGTCGATCCGCTGACGGTGGATTGGTCGACGGAAGAGGCGGCTAAGTACCGGTTCCGCCAGGATCCGGGCAAGATCAACGCCATGGCTTCAGTGAAGATCAATTTCCCGAACCAGCATGCGGTTTATATGCACGACACGCCGCAGCAGAACCTGTTCCGCGATCAGGAGCGCTTCCACTCCTCCGGTTGCGTGCGCGTCCAGAACGTGCGTGACCTCGTGGCGTGGATCCTGCGTGACACGCCGGGTTGGGATCGCCGGCAGATCGAGACCACCATCCAGTCGCAGGAAGACATTCACATCAATGTGGCCGAACCGGTGCCGGTCTATTTCTCCTATGTCTCCGCATGGTCGACCGGCGATGGGGTGGTCCATTTCCGCGATGACATCTACGGGTTTGACGGCGCCGCGGAACTGCAGATCTCGACCGCGATCTGATCGCCCGACCCATCGGGTTTTTTCGGGAAGGCCGCCGATAGGGCGGCCTTTTTGCCAGGCGCCGAACCCCACCAAAGGTGAAAAAATACCGCTCGGGGACGTGGTTACCGGCGCGGAAAAATGCTAATGCCCGGGCTCCGCCCATAGAAGAGCCTCACAAAGGGTGATTGCAATGGCACACGCATCGACCGCAGCGGCCGAGACCGAAAGCTTTTTTTCCAGGCCACTCGAGCAGGCCGATCCCGAGATCTTTTCGGCGATTCGCAACGAACTCGGCCGTCAGCGGCACGAAATCGAGCTGATCGCGTCGGAGAACATCGTTTCGCGTGCGGTGCTTGAAGCCCAAGGTACAGTGCTTACGAACAAATATGCGGAGGGCTACCCGGGCAAGCGTTACTATGGCGGTTGCCAGTTCGTGGACGTGGTGGAGGAGTTGGCGATCGAACGCGCCAAGAAGCTCTTCAACTGCGAGTTCGCCAATGTGCAGCCCCATTCCGGCAGCCAGATGAACCAGGCCGTGTTCCTGGCGCTGCTCCAGCCGGGCGACACCTTCATGGGGCTCGACCTGAATTCCGGCGGTCACCTCACCCACGGCTCGCCCGTCAACATGTCGGGAAAGTGGTTCAACGTCGTCTCCTACGGCGTTCGCCGCGACGATCACCTCCTCGACATGGACGAGGTGGAGCGCTTGGCCCAGGAGCACAAGCCGAAGCTGATCCTGGCTGGCGGCACCGCCTATTCGCGCATTTGGGATTGGAAGCGCTTCCGGGAAATCGCCGACAGCGTCGGCGCCTACCTGATGGTCGATATGGCCCATATTGCGGGGCTCGTGGCAGGCGGCGCGCATCCTTCTCCATTGCCCCACGCGCATGTGGTTACCACGACGACGCATAAGTCGTTGCGCGGCCCGCGCGGCGGCATGGTGCTGACCAATGACGAAGCGATCGCCAAGAAGGTGAATTCCGCTGTGTTCCCCGGCCTGCAGGGCGGACCGCTCATGCATGTGATCGCAGCCAAGGCCGTGGCCCTGGGCGAAGCGCTGCAGCCTGGATTCAAGACCTATGCACATCAGGTGGTGGCAAACGCCCGCGCTCTCGCTGCCAGCCTTCAGGAAACCGGATTGGAAATCGTCTCCGGCGGAACGGATAACCACTTGATGCTGGTGGATCTGAGGCCGAAGAACGCCACCGGCAAGCGCGCCGAGGCTGCTCTGGGCCGCGCCAACATCACCTGCAACAAGAATGGCATTCCTTTCGATCCCGAAAAGCCGTTTGTCACATCGGGCATCCGGCTTGGCACGCCCGCGGGTACGACGCGCGGCTTCGGCGAGGCGGAGTTCGGCGAGATCGGCAAACTGATTGCCGAGGTTCTGGACGGGCTTAGGGCAGCCAATTCCGACGACGGCAATCTCGCCGTCGAGGAAGCTGTGAAGAACAAGGTGATTGCCCTTACCGAACGCTTCCCGCTCTACCCATATCTGGGTTGAGCCCGCGAAGGGTATTACCGACAAAGGGACGAGATGCGCTGCCCCTACTGCCAATCCGAAGACACGCAGGTGAAGGATTCGCGGCCCGCTGAAGACGGCGCCGCGATCCGCCGCCGCCGCGCCTGCCCGGTTTGCGGAGGTCGCTTCACCACATTCGAGCGCGTGCAGCTGCGTGACCTCGTGGTGGTGAAGAAAACGGGCCGCAAGGTGCCCTTCGATCGCGACAAGCTGCACCGCTCGTTCGAAATCGCGCTCAGAAAGCGCAATGTGGACCCCGAGCGGATCGAGCGCGCGGTGACCGGCATCGTGCGCCAGCTCGAAAGCTCGGGCGAGAACGAAGTGAACACGGGCGAGATCGGCCTGCTCGTTATGGAGGCGCTCAAGTCCCTCGATGACGTGGCTTATGTGCGCTACGCTTCCGTCTACCGTAACTTCCGGGAAGCCAAGGACTTCCAGGACGTGCTGGGCGAGCTGCGGGGCGAGCCGGAATTGGAATAGGCGGGCGTTCGCCCCGCCAAATCGGGGCTTCTAGGATGTCGGGTGTTTCGGGAAACGAGAATGACCGCCGCTTGATGGCGGCAGCGATCCGCCTGTCACGCCGGCATTTGGGCCTAACCGGAACCAATCCGTCCGTGGGTTGCCTGATCGTCAGAGACGACGGGAACGGGCAGCAGATCGTCGGGCGCGGTGTGACGGCCCTGGGTGGGCGGCCTCATGCCGAAACGCAGGCGCTCGAAGAAGCGGGCGAGGCAGCGCACGGCGCCACCGCATATGTCACTCTTGAGCCTTGCGCGCATCATGGCCGCACGCCTCCATGTTCGGAAGCCTTGATTACTGCAGGCATTGCCCGCGTGGTGGGCGCTGCCAGCGATCCCGACCCGCGTGTGAGCGGAAAGGGCTATGCGATGTTGCGCAACGCCGGGATCCAAGTGCTGGAGGGGATACTGGCCGAAGAAGCAGCCGATCTTTTGGCCGGGTACCTCATCAGATCTATAAAGAAGCGGCCAGAAGTGACTCTGAAGCTTGCGCTTTCCGTAGACGGAAAGATCGGGCGGGCAGGGCAGGGGCAGGTGCGTATCACTGAGGAGACCGCCCGCCGCCAGGTCCACCTCATGCGCGCCGAGGCCGACGCCATCCTGATCGGCATCGGCACGGCGCTTGCCGACGATCCATTGCTCACCTGCCGCCTTCCCGGACTGGAGGGGCGCTCTCCCGCAAGGATCGTGCTCGACCGTGACCTGCGTTTGCCGCCGGCCTCGGCGCTTGCACGCAGTGCGCCCGAGGTGCCGCTTTGGGTCACCGCTGCGAAGGACGTAAGCCCTGAACGACGTGCGGCGCTACTGGCGGCGGGCGCGGAGCTTCTGGGCGTGGAAACCTTTGAGGGCCATATTGCTTTGCCCGAACTGCTGGAGGATCTGGCCGCGCGCGGCATTTCGACACTCATGGTGGAAGGTGGCGCCTTCACCGCGGGCGAATTCCTGGGCGAGGGTTTGGTGGACCGCCTGTGTCTTTTCGTCGGCCCAGGCGAAATCGGGGGACAGGGGATTGCCTCTCCGATAGACCTGGACCATATCCCGTCGGGCTTTGCAAAGCGGCGCGAGGCACGCTTCGGCGGCGATCTCTATTTCGAATATGTGAGGGCTTGATGTTCACGGGCATCGTGACGGATGTGGGTACCGTTCAGCGGATTGCATCGCTTCAGAAGGGCCTGCGGATCAGGATCGAAACGAACTACGATCCGGAGACGATCGCGATCGGCGCCTCCATCGCTTGTGCCGGCGTGTGTCTGACGGTCGTGGAACTCCCGGACGGCGGTTCTAACCGGCGCTGGTTCGAGGTAGAGGCGTGGGACGAGGCGCTTCAACTCACCACCGTCAGTCAATGGCGTGAAGGAACGCGCGTCAATCTGGAGCGGGCGCTCAAGATCGGCGACGAACTCGGGGGACATATCGTCTCAGGCCATGTCGACGGCACGGCAGTGATTCTGGAGAGAAGGGATGAAGGGGACGCGGTCCGCTTTGTTCTTGAAGCGCCGAAGGAATTGTCGAGGTTCGTCGCCCCGAAGGGCTCGGTTGCCCTTGATGGCACATCACTTACGGTGAACCGCGTCGACGGCAACCGTTTCGATGTGCTCCTGATCCATCACTCGCTCGCGGTGACGACCTGGGGCCAACGGCAGGTGGGCGACAAGGTCAATTTCGAGGTCGACACCATGGCGCGCTATGCTGCGCGTCTTGCGGAGGCGGCCAAAGAGGCCTAATCGGGCTCCTCTCGCCCGGAGTGAAAGATGACAGACAAGACAAGAATCCTCATCGTCGAAGCGCGTTTTTACGACGACCTCGCCGATGGCCTCCTCCAATCGGCCAAGGAGGCGCTGGACGAAGCCGACGCAACCTATGATGTCGTGACCGTGCCGGGCGCTCTGGAAATCCCCGGAGCCATAGCGCTCGCCCATCAGGCCGCGCAGAAGGGTGCCAGGGCCTATGACGGCTTTGTCGCGCTTGGCTGTGTGATCCGCGGCGAGACCTATCATTTCGAGATCGTTTCGAACGAATCCGCACGCGGGATCATGGATCTCGCGCTGACCCGCGGGCTCGCCATCGGAAACGGCATCCTCACCGTCGAAAATGAGGAGCAGGCCTGGGCGCGCATAAAGGGACGTCCGGAGACTGGAACCATCGAAGGGGTGGGAAAAGGGCGCGGCGCTGCAGAGGCTGCGCTTCGCATGATCGAACTCAAGAAACGCCTTGGAGCGTAAGCCTTGACCAAACCCGCCGAACAAGGCCGCATCGGCAACTTCCGTCCTGCCAACAAGCGGGGCGCGGCGCGTCTTGCGGCCGTGCAAGCGCTTTACCAAATGGATGTGGCGGGCACGGGTCTTCTGGAGACCACCGCTGAATACGAGGCCTTCCGCCTCGGCAAGGAAATCGACGGCAATCTCTACCGGGAGGCGGACGCGCAATGGTTCCGCGCGATTCTTTCCGGCGTGATTGAAAACCAGACCTTCATCGACCCGGTCATTCGCCAGTCGCTTACGGAGGATTGGCCCCTCTCGCGCCTCGATTCGACGCTACGTGCGATCTTGAGGGCTGGCGTCTATGAATTGACCAAACGCTCGGACGTGCCTGTCGCGGTTGTGGTTTCCGAATATCTCGATATAGCAAAGGCGTTCTATGGCGAGGAGGAGCCTAAGCTTGTCAACGCCGTTCTCGACCGTGTCGCGCGCCGGGTGCGGGGCGAAGGCAGGGGCAAGGATGCTTCGTGACCACCGACGTCCTCTATCGTGAGGCCAGGCACACCGCGCTGATCCTGGCGGCCGCGCAGGCGGTTGTCGGCTCCTCCGCCCCGATCGCGATCTCGATGGGAAGCCTGGCCGGGAGCTATCTCCTCGGCGCAGACAAGTCGCTGGCCACCACACCTATAACCGGCTTCAATATCGGCGTCGCGCTGGCGGCCATACCGGCAGCGATGCTGTTGGGTGCGTTGGGACGGCGCAAAGGTTTTATTTCGGGAACGGGTGTCACCGCGCTCGGGGCTGCGATCGCGGTCTTCGCCCTGTTGCAGGCGAGCTTTTGGTTCTTCACGTTAGGACTGCTCTTCATCGGTGCGGGGAATGCCTTTCTCCAGCAATATCGTTTCGCGGCGGCCGATAATGCTCCAGCAAGTTTCAAGCCGCGCGCCATTGCGTGGGTTCTCGGCGGTGGGGTGATATCCGCAATCCTTGGGCCCCAGCTCGCCATTCACACCCGCGAACTCTTTGCGCCCGTGATGTTCGCCGGCGCTTTTGCATCGATCATCGGGCTGTCGCTTATCGGCGCTGTTATTCTTTCGCGTCTGCGAATCAGCAACGACAAAGCGAAAACCGGCGCATCGGTGCAAGGCGAGCCGGCGCGGAAGCTAAGCGAGATCCTCTTGCAGCCGCGATTCCTGACGGGCCTCTTCTGCGGTGTCAGTTCCTTCGCGCTCATGACCTTTGTCATGACCGGCGCGCCGTTAGCGATGGTGGGCTGCGGCTTCTCACCGGACCAGGCAACGCTTGGGATTTCCTGGCACGTACTCGCCATGTTCGCTCCGAGTTTCTTCACCGGAAATTTGATCTCGCGATTCGGTAAGGAGACGATCGTCGCGGCCGGACTCGTGCTGCTCATCGCTTGTGGGCTCGTGTCGCTCTCGGGCATCGAGCTTTGGCAATTCTGGCTTGCGCTGGTGCTTCTCGGGATCGGCTGGAACTTCGGTTTCATCGGCGCCACCGCCATGGTGGCCGAGTGCTATCGCCCATCCGAAAAGAACAAGGTGGAGGGCATGCACGATTTCCTGCTGTTCTCGACTGTGGCCTTCTCTTCCTTCATGTCGGGGCGGGTTTATCACGGCTTCGGCTGGGAGACGCTGAATTGGGTGATCTTCCCCGTGGCCGGTTCCTGCCTCGTGATTCTGGCTGCTCTGGTGCTGCGCCGCAGACGGTTGGTCAGCTCCGCCTGAAAAAGCACCTAAAAAGGTGCGGCGTTTCGTCCCTGGCCGGCTCCTGCGTATATTCGTCGCACGAAGACCTTGACGGGGCGCGGTGTCTTTCACAAAGTCAGCGCCCTGGGCTGCGGCATGTACACGCTTCAGCCTTTCTCTAGGCCCGGGAGGGGTTCCAGCGGGCCGAAATCAAGGGATTGTTTTGGCATGACCATGCTTTACGTTGTCATCGCCTGCGGCCTGCTCTCTGTCCTCTATGCCATCTGGGCTACGCAATCGGTGCTCGCCGCCGATCAGGGCAATGCGCGCATGCAGGAAATCGCCGGCGCCATTCGGGAGGGAGCGCAGGCTTATCTTACGCGGCAATACACGACCATCGCCATCGTCGGCGTGGTCGTCTTCCTCCTCGCCTGGTGGCTGCTGACCGGGGCAGCGGCAATAGGCTTCCTCATCGGTGCAATACTTTCCGGCATGGCCGGCTTCATCGGGATGCATGTTTCCGTCCGGGCCAATGTCCGCACGGCGCAGGCGGCCTCGAAGAGCCTTGCGGCCGGGCTTGATCTCGCCTTCAAGTCGGGGGCGATCACCGGCATGTTGGTGGCAGGCCTCGCGCTGCTCGGTGTCGCCGTCTACTACTGGGTGCTGATCGGGCCCATGGGCTACGCGCCGGCCGATCGCCAGGTCATCGATGCGCTTGTCGCGCTCGGCTTCGGCGCTTCGCTGATTTCGATTTTCGCCCGTCTCGGCGGCGGTATTTTCACCAAGGGCGCGGATGTGGGCGGCGACCTCGTCGGCAAGGTGGAAGCGGGCATTCCCGAAGATGATCCGCGCAACCCGGCCACGATCGCCGACAATGTGGGTGACAATGTCGGCGACTGTGCCGGCATGGCCGCCGACCTTTTTGAGACCTACGCGGTGACCGTCGTCGCCACGATGGTTCTCGGCGCCATCTTCTTCGCCGGAACGGACGTGCTGGGAAGCGTGATGCTTTACCCGCTCGCCATCTGCGGCGCCTGCATCATCACCTCCATCATCGGCACCTTCTTCGTGAAGCTCGGCACGAACAACTCGATCATGGGTGCTCTCTACAAGGGCCTTATCGTGACAGGCCTGCTCACCATCCTGGGCATCGGCGCAGCTACCTCGCTCACGATCGGATGGGGCGATATCGGCACGGTCAACGGCATCACCGTCAACGGAACGAATTTGTTCGTGTGTGGTCTTGTCGGGCTTATCGTCACCGGGCTGATCGTCGTGATCACCGAATACTACACCGGTACCAACAAGCGTCCGGTGAACTCGATCGCGCAGGCCTCCGTGACCGGTCACGGGACGAATGTGATCCAGGGGCTGGCCGTATCGCTGGAAGCGACGGCGCTTCCGGCAATCGTGATCGTAGGCGGCATCATCACAACCTATCAGCTCGGCGGCCTCTACGGCACGGCGATCGCCGTGACCACCATGCTGGGTCTTGCCGGCATGATCGTCGCTCTCGATGCCTTTGGCCCTGTGACGGACAATGCCGGCGGTATCGCAGAAATGTCAGGTCTGCCGCCGGAAGTTCGTCAATCGACGGATGCGCTCGACGCCGTGGGCAACACCACCAAGGCCGTGACCAAGGGGTATGCAATCGGCTCCGCCGGTCTCGGTGCGCTCGTCCTTTTCGCGGCCTATTCCTACGACCTGCAATATTTTGCAGCCAATTCCGCGGAGTTCCCCTATTTCGCGAATGTCGGCGATATCTCCTTCTCACTCTCCAACCCCTATGTGGTGGCCGGCCTGATCTTCGGCGGTCTCATCCCTTATCTCTTCGGCGGCATGGCCATGACGGCCGTGGGTCGCGCCGGCGGAGCCGTAGTGGAGGAGGTGCGCAAGCAGTTCCGGGAGAAGCCGGGAATCATGCAGGGCAAGGAACGCCCCGATTACGCGCGGGCGGTGGACATGCTCACCAGGGCTGCGATCCGGGAAATGATCATCCCCTCGCTCCTGCCGGTGCTTGCGCCGCTGGTCGTCTATTTCGGCGTTCTTCTGATTTCGGGCTCCAAGGCTTCGGCCTTCGCGGCGCTCGGTGCCTCGCTTCTTGGCGTGATCGTCAACGGGCTGTTCGTCGCCATCTCCATGACATCGGGCGGCGGCGCCTGGGACAATGCCAAGAAGAGCTTCGAGGACGGGTTCGTCGATAAGGACGGCGTGAAACATATGAAAGGGTCGGATGCGCATAAGGCTTCCGTGACGGGTGACACTGTCGGAGATCCTTATAAGGACACCGCCGGCCCGGCCGTGAACCCTGCCATCAAGATCACCAACATCATGGCATTGCTTCTGCTTGCCGTGCTTGCGCACTGAAGCAGGGGCAGGTCCCGAAAAAAGAAGGCCCGCGGTTTCCGCGGGCCTTCTTCTCGAGAAGGGGCACTATTGACCGCCACCACCCACCGCGCTCAGCGGGTTTGAGGGCGGAGCACCCTTGGCTACACCGGAAATCATCTGCGCGATGAAGTTCTGGTCGCGGCCGCCGGTCGGCGTCGTGCGCGAGATGAAATCGAACACCTTGCCGTCCTTAAGGCCATAATGGGCGATCTGCTTCACGCGCTGGTCTGGCCCGAAATAGACCGCGAGCACCTGCTGGTCGACCAGCCTCGGGTTCATGAAGGCCGCCCCGCGGACGCGTTTTTGCGATATGTAATAGAAAACTTCATTGTCGAAGGTGGCCGTTGTCGACGGCGTGCCCAGCGCCAGCATCACCTGCTCGCGGCTCGAACCCACCGGCACCAGCTCCAGCGCCTGCGGATCGATGACATAACCTTGCGTCAGAGTCTCTCCCGCACTGAGCGTCGAGGACACGCTGCCGCAACCAGAAACCGCCAAAGCGGCACCACCGACCGCCGCGGCGAGAAACGCCCGGCAGGCAAGGCTCCCATTGATTTTCCGTACCCGCAACGACATCTCCTTGCTTTGTTGGCCCGTCTGGAGAAAGGCCGTCACCTTGCACAGGTCGGCAAAACCGGTAAACCAGCTTTCGCGCCGATGCAACTGGACGAGGCTTCCGTTCGCGCTGCATCGGACATTAACCCCCAGCCGAAGGAGGCGACCTCATGTTCCAGTGGCCGTTCGGCGCGCAACGGCGCGCCCGCCGACTCGTTGTGGAGGCGCTCTATGCGGAAATCGTGGCGGCAGCGCGGCGTCCCCAGTTCTATTCGGAGTGGCAGGTGCCGGACACGCCTCTTGGCCGCTTCGAAATGGTCGCACTGCACGTCTTTCTCGTTCTCCACCGGCTGCGCGGGGAAACCGGCGCGCCGGCGGACTTGGCACAGGAGTTGACCGACTATTTCTTCCGCGAAGTCGATCATTCCTTGAGAGAATTGGGGATCGGCGATCTTGGCGTCCCCAAACGCATGAAGAAGCTGGCGCGCATGTTCTACGGCAGGCTATCGGCTTATGGAAAGGCGGTGGACGCGGGCGACGAGGCCGGCCTTGCGGATGCCTTAAGGCGGAACATCGCACCAGAGCGCGCCGTCTGGAATGAAGCGGCAGCGATCGCTGCCTATGTAGTGGAGGCTCATCGCCTGCTTTCGGGAGTGTCGAACGAGGATCTCCTTGCAGGCAGGCTTTCGTTCCCGCCTCTGTTGCAGGAGAGATCATGATGGAACCTCACCCGGAGAAGAGTCCCGTCTCTTACTCGATCAATGTACGGAACCTGCCCGCCAAAGGAATCACGGCGACATTTACAGCCGATCCCGAGCAGCGCCGACAGCTGGCGGAGGCGCACGGGCTTCTTTCGGTCGAAGGATTTTCGACCGAGCTTCTCGTGCGCCCCTGGAAAAAGGACGGGATCCAGGTTTCAGGCCGCGTAAAGGCGGAAATAACCCAGGCCTGTGTGGTCACGCTCGAGCCACTGGCCGCACAGATAGACGAGGATGTCTCTGCCATCCTCGTTCCGGAGAACTCGCGACTCGCCCGTATCGAGGGTGAAAATGCCGAAATCATCCTGCAAGCGGAGGGGGATGATCTGCCAGAAGTCTTTTCAGGCGATTCGGTCGATGTGGGCGCACTGGCCGAGGAGTTTTTCGAACTCGCCATCGATCCCTATCCCCGCAAGGAAGGATCGGAACTGGATCGCTCGGCCGAAGGCGGGGAGGAAACCGGGGGCGGCCCGCTTTATGAGGCACTCAGGAAGCTCAAGGGAAATGGGTAACGAAGTGAAAAGCGGTGAAATCGAGGTTGTGCCGGCGCGCAAAAACGCTATTTTCGCCGGGCTTTCCGGGGGCTCCGCTCCGTTCGACAGCTGAGGCACGCCGCGTGATACGCATATCGATAGATGCAATGGGCGGAGATCATGGACCCGAAGTGACGCTTCCGAGCCTGCTTCGGGTCTCAGAACGCCGCCCTGATGCGAGGTTTCTCATCTTCGGCCGTGAAGATGAGGTGCGGCCCGTTTTGGAGCGGCTGCCACGCCTCAAGGAGATAAGCGATTTCGTCCATTGCGAGGTCGCGGTGCGCATGGATGACAAGCCGAGTCAGGCGCTGCGCAACGGACGCTGGAAATCCTCCATGTGGAAGGCCATCGAGGCGGTGAAGGATGGCGAGGCAGATGCCTGCGTCTCGGCGGGCAATACCGGCGCGCTGATGGCCATGTCCAAATTCTGCCTGCGCACGATGGCCGATATCGAAAGGCCCGCGATTGCAGCCATATGGCCCACGATCCGGGGCGAGAGCATTGTGCTTGACGTGGGCGCGACGATAGGTGCCGATGCCCAGCAGCTTGTTGATTTCGCGATTCTCGGGGCGGCAATGGCGAATGCACTCTTCGATATAGAGCGGCCGACAGTCGGTCTGCTCAATGTCGGGGTCGAGGAGATCAAAGGCCAGGAAGAGGTCAAGGAGGCCGGTCGCATGCTGCGCGAGGCCGCCCTCGATACGATGCAGTATCACGGGTTCGTCGAGGGCGACGACATCGGGAAGGGGACCGTTGACGTCGTCGTCACTGAAGGATTCGCGGGGAATATCGCGCTCAAGACCGCCGAAGGAACGGCACGCCAGATAGCGGAATATCTGCGTGCCGCGATGAGCCGGACGCTGATGGCGAGGATCGGCTATCTGTTCGCACGTGACGCATTCCAGCGGCTGCGCGAGAAGATGGACGTGCGCAGGACCAATGGCGGGGTGTTCCTTGGTTTGAAGGGCATTGTGGTAAAGAGCCACGGCGCTGCCGATGAAGAAGGATTCGCCGCGGCCGTCGAGCTCACTTACGAGATGGTGAAGAGCGGCTTGTTCGAGAAGACACGTGCCACGCTCGATCTCTATCATGCGCGCTACCCGGTTGCACCGACCGGAGCCGTCTCAAATGCGTAGGAAAACGGGATGATCAGATCCACCGTGCGTGGCGTTGGTGCGGCTTTGCCGCGCCGAATCATGACGAACAAGGATTTCGAAAAGCTTCTGGAAACGTCCGACGAGTGGATCGCGCAGCGGACGGGAATTCGCCAGCGTCATATCGCATCGGATGACGAAACGACGGCCTCGCTCGGTGAAGCGGCGGCACGTCGCGCGTTGGATGCCGCAGGCCTTACCCCCGCCGACATCGACCTCATCGTGGTGGCGACGTCCACGCCGAACAACACGTTCCCTGCCACCGCCGTCGAAATTCAGGAGCGGCTCGGGATGCGCCAGGGCTTTGCCTTCGACATGCAGGCAGTGTGCAGCGGCTTCGTCTATGCGATCACCTCTGCTGACCTGCATATCCGGGGCGGGCTTGCCAAGCGTGCGCTGGTGATCGGGTCGGAGACCTTCTCCCGCATCCTGGACTGGACGGACCGCACCACCTGCGTACTCTTCGGCGACGGCGCAGGTGCCGTCGTCCTGGAAGCCCGGGAAGGGCAGGGAACCATGAGCGACCGCGGCATCCTGGCCGAGGCGCTGCGCTCGGACGGATCGCACAAGGACAAGCTCTACGTCGATGGTGGCCCGTCGACAACCCAGACCGTCGGCCATCTGCGCATGCAGGGGCGCGAGGTGTTCAAACATGCTGTCGGAATGATTACCGATGTGATCGAGGACGTCTTCGGTCAGGCGGGGATAACCGCCGAGGATATCGATTGGTTCGTTCCGCACCAGGCCAACAAGCGCATCATCGACGCCTCAGCCAAGAAGCTGGGTATCGCCGAGGAAAAGGTGGTCATCACCGTGGATATGCACGGGAACACTTCCGCCGCCTCCGTACCGCTAGCGCTTAACCAGGCCGTTTCCGAAGGGAAGATCAAGGAAGGCGATCTGGTGCTGCTGGAAGCGATGGGTGGGGGCTTTACCTGGGGTGCGGTGCTTCTTCGGTGGTAGCCGGACAACTATTGCTCCGCGCATAGGCCCGAAAACCGGTACCGATTTTCGGAATGCAGGATGCGCAGATCCTGTAAGTCTTTGTGCGTTCTAAAGGACACGCGGCACTGCAGGGTTCTTGACCTCGGTCGCCCAATTTCTTAACGTTCCGCTCTCGCTGTATTTTCAATAGTTTCGAATGGATTGGGAAGGGCCGAATGGGGGGTAAGACGGTGACACGTGCCGATCTCGCCGAGGCTGTCTATCGAAAGGTGGGCCTTTCGCGCACCGAGTCGGCCCAGATCGTCGAGATGGTGCTTCAAGAGGTTTGCGACGCGATTGTACGCGGTGAGACCGTGAAGCTTTCGTCATTCGCCACCTTCCAGGTGCGCGAGAAGAACGAGCGGATTGGCCGTAATCCCAAGACCGGCGAAGAGGTGCCCATTTCTCCCCGGCGGGTGATGACCTTCAAGGCCTCGAATGTGCTGAAGAGCAGGATATTGCAGGCACATCAGGAGCGGGACCTGAAGCGGGAAGCCTCTTAAGACGCCAGCTGGTTCGATCGACAATTCACCGGTTTTGAACAGTCCGGCTTTTTCAACGGCTGTGTCAAAGCCACGTATCATGGCGCGTTCCCCTTGCGTTTCTGGCCCAAGCCGCGAAAATTGAAGCCCTGAGTCGCAAGAGGATCGATACCGGATGGATAAAAGCCCGGACGCATTCCGCACCATCAGCGAGGTTGCCGAGGAGCTCGATCTACCGCAGCATGTGCTGCGTTTCTGGGAGACGCGGTTCTCTCAGATCAAGCCGCTCAAGCGTGGCGGCGGCCGTCGCTACTACCGGCCGCAGGACGTGGAACTGATCAAAGGCATCCGGCATATGCTCTATGATCAGGGATACACGATCAAAGGGGTGCAAAAGCTCCTTCGCGAAAACGGGAACCAATTCGTCGCCGCCGTCGGACGTGGTGACGTCGCCGCGGTCGAAGTCATCGCGCAACAGAAGACCGCGGACAGGGCGCCTGAAGAAGAGCTCGTGCTCGGAAAGCCGAAGGTGAAGCCCAGCCTCCGCTTTTTTGGAATCGGGCGCGGTGATGAAGAGGGGCCGATCTCGCCGGACGACAGCCGACTCTCGCGGGATAACCGGGCACTCCTTCAGGAAGCGCTGTTCGATCTCCTAGAATGCAAGCGCTTGCTCGATCAGGTAAGATAGCAGCATGAAAAAGGGGCACGTCGTGCCCCTTTTTTGTTGCATGATTCAAGTGCTGCGCAGCCTGAAAGGCCTTGGCTGCGAATACGACAGAAATACAGATAGAGCAGGGCGCGCGAGCGACTGCCAGCGCATCCCCTCTACGTCACTGCGCAGGTGCACTCGTGCCGCCGGTGCTAGGCGGTGTCGTTGTCGTCGTGCCCGTTCCGGTGTTGCCGGTCGAGGGGGCGGGCGTGGCGCTCGTCGTCCCGGTGTCCGCACCGCCGCTCTGCGAGCCCTGGTTGTTGTCGCAAGCTGCAAGAGTCAGAAGGGCCACGGTCGAGATCGAGGCAAAAATCAGTTTTCTCATCGGTCAGTTATCCTTGACTAGGCCAGGTAAAATTCGCCCGGCTACACCCCCAACCTGGATTTCAGCATGCGGTGACAAAATGACAAGATTTTGATCGAACGTTTCGGACGTATTCTGCTTCAAAAATATTTAAAAGAGGAAGAAACCGTGATGCATAGGGCGCATTCTGCATAAAAATTAATGCAATAAACGTTGAGTGATATAAGACAATATTGTTAAGCCCGGAGTTAGCGTCATCCAGAAGGAGAGGTGGCGCTGTCGGAACCATCGCTATGGCGGCAGCGTTTGGTTGTCTTCACCAAGGGAGAGTGAGTTGGCGCCGCGTGCTTCCTGGAAAGGGTTTCTCAAAATCTCCGAGTTGGCCTTGCCCGTAGGGCTTTATGCCGGCGCTACCACGTCGAGCCGGGTGTCGTTCCACATCCTGAACCGGAAGACGGGGCACCGGGTGCACCGGCAGTATTTTGACGAGGAAACGGAAGAGCCGGTCGGGCCCGATCAGCAGGTCAAGGGTTACGAGACGGGAGACCATCAGTACATCATACTCGAACCGGAGGAGATCGCCGAGACAGTTCCCGAAAGCGACAAGACGATCAGGATCGATGCTTTCGTCCCGCTTGATTCGGTCGATGCCGTCTATTTTGACCGCCCCTACTACCTCGCCCCTTCCGGCGCCGTCGCGACGGATTCCTTCGCGGTGATCAGGGAAGGTATGCGGCGCAAAAAGGTCGCTGCGCTCGCCCGTGCCGTGCTGTTCCGCCGCGTGCGCACGCTTGTGCTGCGGCCGGAGGGACCGGGGCTCGTGGCCAATACGCTCAATTTCGACTATGAGGTGCGTCCTGCCTCCGAGGTGTTCGACGATCTGCCCGAGATCAAGATCGAGGGCGAGATGCTCGACCTCGCCAAATACATCATAAAGACCAAGAGCGGCGAGTTCGATCCCCATACCTTCGACGATCGCTATGATCAGGCCTTGGCTGAGCTGGTGCGGGCCAAGATGGAAGGCCGCGAAATCAAACCGCCGAAGCCGCCTAAGGAGACCAAGGTGGTCAATCTGCTCGACGCGCTGCGCAGAAGCGCGGGAGCCGGCGCGGATAAGGCCCCGAAGAAGGCGCGCGCTGGCACGCGCAAGAAGACCGCGTCCGGCGAGCGCCGCAAGGCTGGCTGATGGCCCTCTCCACTTATCGTAAGAAGCGCAACTTCGCAGCCACTCCGGAGCCCAAGGGCGAGGAGAAGAGTTCGCCCGGCGGCAACAGTTTTGTAATCCAGAAGCATGCCGCGCGCCGTCTGCATTACGACCTCCGCCTTGAGATGGACGGGGTGCTGAAAAGCTGGGCCGTGACACGCGGCCCAAGCCTCGTCCCGGGCGAGAAGCGGCTTGCCGTGCATGTGGAAGACCACCCGCTCGACTACGGCGATTTCGAAGGAACCATTCCCAAGGGGGAATATGGCGGCGGCACCGTGATCGTGTGGGACCGCGGAACGTGGTCGCCGCTTGGAGACCCCAAAAGAGGCTTGGCCAAGGGCCATCTGGAATTCGAGTTGCATGGCGAGAAGCTTCACGGGCGCTGGCACCTTGTTCGCATGGGGAAGAAGCCGCGCGAGAAAAAGGAAAACTGGCTCTTGATCAAAGGCGAGGACGACTTCGCCCGCGAGGAAAGCGATCCGGACATCCTGGAGGAGCATCCTGAGTCTGTGAAAACGGGGAGGATGATTGAGGAGGTCGAGGGCGAGGCGCCGGGCTGGTCCTCCAAGACGGGACGAATAGACAGGCCTGAAGCGGTGGATGAGCCAGAGGCGAAGAGCGAGACCAAGACAGCGGGCTCCCGGGAAAAGAAGTCCGGGGGAACGCTTCCGGTACCGAAGCAGGCGAAGAAGGCTGGTTATCCCGGCTTTATCGAGCCTGAGCTTGCCACGCTCCGCAGCAAGCCTCCCCCTGGCGCGCGCTGGCTGCATGAGATCAAGTTCGACGGCTATCGCCTTCAGGCGCATATCCGCGACGGCAAAGTGCAGCTCTTCACGCGCGGCGGTCTGGATTGGACCGAAAAGTTCGGCGGCGCGATCGCGGGAGCCCTGCGCGGTCTCCCGATCAAGCAGGCGATTATGGATGGCGAACTGATCGTGGAAGGAGCCGGCGGGGCTTCGGACTTCTCTGCGCTCCAAGCAGCGCTGTCAGAAGGCCGTACCGAGGAGATGGTATTCTACCTTTTTGATCTTCTCTATCTGGATGGCCAGGATTTTCGCCCCGTGCCGCTGATCGAACGGAAAGCCATTCTGCAGAAGCTCCTGGACGGCGGACCGTCTGTCCTGCGCTATAGCGAGCATTTCGAGGAAGACGGGAAACTCGTATTCGATCATGCCTGCCGCCTGAGCCTGGAGGGCATCATATCGAAAGTCGGGGATGCGCCTTACCGATCCGGCCGCAGCAAGGACTGGATCAAGACCAAATGCTCGAAAGGGCAGGAATTTGTCATTGCCGGATTCGTTCCGTCGAGCACTTTTGACCGGGCGATCGGCTCCCTGGTGCTCGGTTATTATGACGGGGACCGATTGGTGCACGCGGGCCGTGTGGGCACCGGGTTTAGTCACGCGCTTGCGCAGGACCTGTTCAAGCGCCTCGACAAGATGCGGATTCCAAAAAGCCCCTTTGCCAAGAAGCTGACCGCGGAAGAAGCTCGCGGCGTGAAATTCGTGCGGCCGGAACTGCTCGCGGAAGTTCAGTTCCGCACCTGGACAGCGGACAATCTGATCCGTCATGCCTCATTCCAGGGGCTCAGGGATGACAAGGATCCGAAACAGGTAGTTCGCGAGACGGACGGCGCCAAACCAACCGAGCGCCCGGCCCCCAGTTTCAAGCTGACACATCCCGATCGGGTCTATTGGCCGGAGGCGGGCGTCACCAAGCAGGGACTTGCCGAGTATTACGCCGAGGTCTGGCCGCGCATGGGACCTTTCATCGTCAATCGTCCGCTCGCGCTTGTTCGCTGCCCGGATGGCATAAGCGGCCAGTGCTTCTTTCAGAAGCATGCCTGGCGTGGCCAGTCGCAGGAGATCCTCAAGGCGGTCGATACGGAGGATGACGAGCCCGTCATCGCCATCGACGACTTTCCCGGCCTCATTGGCCTGGTTCAGGGTGGCACGCTTGAAATCCATCCCTGGGGCTCGCGCCTGGGCGACCTGGAGCGGCCTGATCTGATCAATATGGACCTCGATCCCGGACCGGGGGTCGCCTGGGAGGAGGTGATCGAGGCGGCAAGAGAAGTACGGGAAAGGCTGGCGCATGCGGGTCTTGAAAGCTTTGTGAAGACGTCCGGCGGCAAGGGATTGCATGTGGTAGCCCCTCTTAAGCCCCGCGCGGACTGGGCGGAGGCAAAGGCCTTCTCCAAGGGAATCGCCGATGCGATGGCTTCGGACGCGCCCGAGCGCTTCGTCGCCACAGTGACCAAGGCGAAGCGCAAGGGAAAGATCCTGATCGACTACCTGCGCAACGGCAGGGGCGCGACGGCCGTGGCGCCGTATTCGACCCGTGCCAGAACCGGCGCGGCTGTATCCATGCCGCTCAGTTGGGAAGAATTGAACCCGGCCATTACAGCCGATTATTTCACCGTCGCCAGTGCGCCGACGCGCATCGCGGCACTTACGACAGATCCCTGGGCCGATTTTTGGCGGGCCGCCGCCCCCCTTGGAAAGAAGGTACGCCGCGCTGCATAGCGCGCTCTTCACCCGCTCCTCTTCTTTTCCTCCGCAATCGAGCGTTTGAGCGCATCCATAATGCTGACCACATTATTCGCGGGCTCAGGTTCCTCCTCCTTCTTCTTGCGCGGGGCGGTCTTCTTCCTCTTCTTCTGTTTGCTTTCGATGATCTCCTTGAGCCGATCCTGGACGGGATCGCGCACCATGTCGGGATTCCAGGGCTGGGTCAGGTCCTCGATCAGGGTCTCGATGAGGGATACCAGACGCGATTCCACTTTTTTGTCTTCGAGACTGCCGAAAACGTCCTTCGGGTCGCGAACCTCGTCACCGTAACGAAGCGTCCAAAGCACGATGCCTTTGCCGCGCGGCTGAAGAAGAACGGCGCGCTCCCTGCGCGAGAGGACCAGGCGGGAGATGCCGACTGTGTTGGTGGCCGCCATCGCCTCGCGAATCACGGCGAAGGCTTCCTGGGCGACTTCGTCGTCCGGCATCAGGTAATAAGGCTTGTCGAACCAGACCCAGTCTATCGAATCGGCTGGCACGAACTCGTCGATATCGATGGTGCGAGTGCTCTCCAGGCCGACGGCCTCGAGTTCCTCGTCCTCGAAGGTGATATATTTGCCTTCCTCGGTTTCATAGCCACGCACTTCATCTTCGTCGGAGACCGGTTTTCCGGTTTCCGCATCGACATACCGGCTGCGAACCCGGTTTCCTGTTTCACGGTTGATCGTATGGAAGCGGATCTTCTCGCGGTCGCTCGTGGCGGGCGTCAGCGACACGGCGCAGGTGACGAGCGAAAGCTTTAGATAACCCTTCCAGTAAGGACGTGGCGCCATTGATGCCCTCCAAAGGCCCCGTGGGGAAACGCATTGAAGGGAAAATGGTTTCGCCGGGCGCAGAGGAGGAGGGCAGATCGCGGCATTGTTATCTTGATTCTGTCATCGACAAGCCGGACAGCGGCAGTTAAGAAACCCTCACTCTGCTTTCAGCTGCAAGCGTGGGGCGCAGATGGATATCTTTACGGGAGCTGGCCTCGCGGCGCTGCTGCAGGTCATCGTGATTGACCTCGTGCTCGCGGGCGACAATGCAGTCGTCATAGGTCTCGCTGCAAACGGACTGGCCCCCTCGCAGAGAACAAAGGCGATCCTGGTCGGAATTCTCGCCGCAACGGTCCTTCGGATCATCTTTGCAACAATCGCCGTTGAGCTTCTGCAGATCGTCGGGCTCGTCCTCGTCGGCGGCTTCCTGCTTCTGTGGGTGTGCTGGCGGATGTGGCGGGAACTTCGCTCCTCACACACCCACGTGCCTCAGGCGGAACCCGCCGAAGGAAAGGCAGGCAACCCCGGGGAAAGGGTGCCGCGCAAGACCTTTGCCCAGGCGGCGACTCAGATCGTCGTTGCGGATGTATCTATGTCGCTTGACAATGTTCTCGCTGTGGCCGGTGCTGCGCGCGAGCATCCTTCGGTCCTGATCGTAGGCTTGGCTCTTTCCGTAGCGCTCATGGGACTGGCGGCCTCGCTGATCGCGCGCCTGCTCGATCGTTATCGCTGGATCGCCTATGTGGGGCTTCTGATCATTCTTTATGTGGCTTTGGAGATGATCTATCGCGGTTCGATGGAGGTTTCTGGCCCGCTGGCTGCGGCGTTGTGAGGGAGGCGAAGCTCCGTCCCCGCGGCAGCGGCACAAGGGCACCTGCCTTTTGTTGGTCGACCCATTTTAATCCTTGCGTGCGGAGCGTTGACTATATATGGGTTCACGCGGTTCGGAGCGTAGCGCAGCCCGGTAGCGCACTTGACTGGGGGTCAAGGGGTCGTGGGTTCGAATCCCGCCGCTCCGACCATTTTTCCTTCCTTGGCTATCCTAGACTTGGCGCCGTTGTTCCAGCGCCATAATCCCCCAGATTATGCCCAGCAAAAGATAGAAATGCCGCCAATGGTCGGTATCGATCACCCATCCGAGCAGGAGGTGACCGACAAAGACGACGAAGGCGCAAAGGAGATAAGGTTGCCACGGGCGGGCACGGAAGAGGATCCGGAACGCTCCCGCCAGCGTCCAAATCATCAACGTCAGGAAGGCCGCAAAGCCAAGCCACGAATAGTCGAGAAGCGCCTTCAGCCAGATATTGTGCGTGTCGACGCCGTAGACAACGCCGAATTGCAACGGCCCGATGCCGAGCGGGCTTTCCGTCGCCAGCATGAAGCCGATCGCATGGCGGGCGAACCGCCCGAGCCGGTTCGCGTCGTAATCCTGCACGAGCTGCGCACGCTGGGAAAACAGCTCCGCAACCGCCGGAATGTTGAGCGCGATGATGAGTGCAATTGCAGCGATGGCAAAAGCAGCGATGCTCATGCCGAGGATTCTCAATCGAACCGTTCCGCGCCGGTTATGGATGAAAAGCGCCAGCGTGAGCATGGCGGCTGAGATCAGGAACAATCCCCATGCGCCGCGCGAGAAGGATAGGAAGATGCCGAGGGTGATCACCAGGAAGAAGGGTATCGCAAGCAGAGCCGATGTAGACTGGCCGGTCAGGATGCGGTGCAGAAGATAGATGCCGGGAAGTGTGAGAAAGGGCCCGAACACGTTCGGATCCTCAAAGACACCGGCCGCGCGACCATAGCGCGTGAACATCTCCGATCCGGGGAAGGCATTGAAATAGCCCAGAATGCCGACGAAGGCGGTTATCACCGCTGCTGCGAGCCAGGCGCGGAAGATGAGGGGCAACAAGCCAGGCTGCTGCTCTACCACCGAGGCGAAAAAAACGGCGGTGAAGGCCAAGAATAGGGAGACGGCCAGATAGAGCGGTGCATCGCGGATGCCAGGGTCGGGAATCTGGCTCAGAGCGATGAGCCCGCCAAGATTGAAGAGAAGAAGAAGCACCAGAAGCGGCATTACATGGCGGGAGAGCCTCAGGCCGAACAATGCCCACAGGCCGATGAGGCCCGCCATGTAAAGCTCGTAGGGTGCGGGCTCCCGCACGACAAATCCGCAGAGGAACACGCCAAGGGCCACAGCACTGGCGCGGATGATCTCGATCAGCCTGTGATTGACAGCTGCGCGGGAAAGCGTTGCGCCGGCTGCCTCCCTATGATCGAGCGTGCTCAATAGGCGTTTCTCGTGTCAAGCAGCCGAATGGGCGTCAGGAACAGGATCTTCAGATCGAACCAAAGTGACCAGTTCTCTATGTAATAGAGGTCATATTCGATCCGTTTGCGGATCTTTTCCTCCGTATCGAGTTCGCCGCGCCAGCCATTTATCTGTGCCCAACCGGTCACGCCGGGCTTCACGCGATGCCGGGCGAAATAGCCATCCACCACTTCATCGAAGAGCCTGTTATGGGCCTCTGCCGCCACCGCATGGGGGCGCGGTCCCACCAGCGACAGGCTGCCGAACAAGGCGTTGAAGAATTGCGGCAGTTCGTCAATCGAGGTCTTGCGTATGAAGCGGCCGACCCGGGTCACGCGTGGATCGCCCTTCGTGACCGGCTTTCGGGCGGTCGGGTCGGTATGCTCCACATACATGGAGCGGAATTTATAGACCTCGATCTCCTCATTGTTGAAGCCATGGCGCTTCTGCTTGAAGAGAACGGGACCCTTGCTGTCGAGCTTGATGGCGATCGCCGTGGCCAGCATGATTGGCGAGAAGACCACAATTCCAATCAGGCTGAAGACGATGTCGAACGCCCTTTTGGCAACGGAATCCCAGTCGTTGATCGGCTTGTCGAAAATGTCGAGCATCGGCACGGCGCCGATATAGGAATAAGCGCGCGGCCGGAAGCGCAGATGGGTCGAATGGGCCGAAAGCCGGATGTCGATGGGCAGCACCCAGAGCTTGCGCAGGAGAGAAAGCACGCGGGCTTCCGCCGTGATCGGGAGGGATACGATCAGCATATCGATGCGCGCGATGCGTGCGAACTCGATGAGTTCATCGATATTGCCGAGCTTCGGATAACCTGCCACGACGGGAGGAGAGCGGGTGTCATCCCGATCGTCGAAAATGCCGCAAATCCGGATGTCGTTATAGGGCTGCTGCTCGATCGAGCGGATGAGTTGCTCGGCGTTCTTTCCGCCGCCCACGATCACGGCACGCCTTTCCATGCGCCCGTTGCGCGCCCAGCGACGGATGAGCCTTGATGCGACGAAGCGCAGGGCGAGCATGAGCCCGAGCCCGCTTGCGTACCAGACCCCGAGCCAGAACCGGGAAAATTCCTCCGAAATCTTCAGGAAGAACAGCGCCACCGTCAGCAGCGCGAAGGTCGCCGACCAGATGAGAATTATGCGCCCCAGCTGTGAAACGGGATTGCGCAACGCCGGTATCTGGTAGCAGTCGGAAAACTCCATCAGCACGACCGCCACCAGCGAGACGGCGATGATGATCACGGGATAGTGCCAGGAAAGATGGGTGTTGAGCCCCACATGCCCGGCATAGATCTGCAGCCCCGCCAGCAGCAGTATGCCGAATTCAACAATCCGCATGACGCCGCTCACCATGACGGGAGGCATGGTGTCGCGGCGATATTGCTGTGCAACCTGCCGCGCGATCGAACTCAGCACCGGGCGTGGGCGCCTTCGGCGCGGCTCTTCGATTGGCCGGCTGACGTCGGTGAAGCGATGTTTGCGTTCGGCGCTGTTCATGTCCCCCAAGCCCCGGTTCATGCCGCCGTTAGCATCAAGAGGCTAAAAAAAGCCTTGAGAATTCGCCCTGCAGTTGAAGCTTTTTAGCAAATTAAAGCCCAAGCGTCTCGCGATAGACACGATCGATGTGCTCAGCCATGACATCCGCGCCAAAGCGGCCCTTGAGTTCGCGCGAACTAGGCATGAGATCGCGATAAGCAGCTTCGTCCGAAAGCACCGCAACCATCTTCTCCGACAGCGCGGCGACGGACGGCCAGACGAGGGCAGGGGAGTTATCTCCGAAAATCTCGGGGATGCCGCCAACGGCAGTTGCGATCAGAGGCTTTCCGGCCGCAAGTGCCTCCAGAACGATATAAGGCATTGCTTCCGCGCGCGACGGCACGACCATGGTACGACCAAGCGCAAAGGCCTTGCGGGCAGGCATTGCGGGATAAAAGACGACACGCTCTGCAAATCCGAGCGCCTTGGCCTGAGCTATGTATTTCGGCAGATCGTCGCCATCCCCAACCATCACAGCCCTGAGGTGCCGCCCTGTTCTGTTCTCGGTTTCCTTCAGCGCGTTGATAAACAGATCCGGCCCCTTCAGGTCGCGCATCATGCCGATATAGAGAAAGTCCGCCGCACCGGGAGCATCCATGACCGGCGTGAACTCGGCGATCTTAAGCCCGTTATAGACCAGGCTAGACTGCGCGCGGGTTCTGCCGATCTTCCATTCATAAGCCCGCTGTTCGTAAAGGGAGACGAAGAAGAGGTGGTCGGTGACGCGCCCCATCAGCCGCTCCAGGCCGAAGAAGAAGCGGCCCGCCGGGCTCTTTGCATCATAATGCAGGCTGCCGCCATGGGGAGAATAGATGCGGGCGACCTTCCGCCCCGAAGCCCTGAGTGCTGTACCGAAGAGACGGGCATAAGCGCCGCCTTTCGCCCCATGGCCATGCAGGACGTCCGGCTTCAATCGCCGGATGATTTTCAGGGTTCCAAGGGCAGCCGCTATGTCGCCCGGGCCAAGATGCCTCTGCATGGGAGTTCGGAAGACCCCGAGCGGCAGTTTCGCCGAAATCTCCGCGAAGAACCGGTCTTCGTAAGCCCCGCCGGTTGTGGAATCGCAGACGATCCCGACCTCATGCCCGGCGGCGACCTGAGCCTCGCTGAGATCTCTCACGTGCCGGAAAATACCGCCAACCGGCGAACGAAAGCAGTGGACGATGCGCAAGAGCTTAAGTCGTGGCTGGAGTGAAGGTCAGAACAGCCGCTCTCTGATATAGACGGTATCGCCGGGAAGCAACGGGTCCGAGATGAGCACCGTGCCGGTCATCACACGGCCGTTGATTTCACGGGTGATGTCGACCGTGCCTTGGTAAGCCCGAGGGGAGAATCCGCCGGAGGCCGCGATCGCTTTCTGCACCGTCATGCCCGGCACGTAGGAATACTGGCCCGGTGCACCGACTTCGCCCATGATGAAGATCGGGCGGTAGCGGTCGATCTCCACCGTCACGTCGGGGTCCCGGAGAAAGCCGGCACGCAGCTTATCGGCAATTGCCTGCTGCACCTGGATCACCGTGCGCCCGCGCGCCGGAACGGAGCCGACCAGCGGAAACGAAATGTAGCCCGCCTGATCGACGCTGTAGGTATTGGAGAGGTTGTCCTGATCGAAGACCGTGACGCGCACGCGGTCCCCGGCATCGAGGATATAGGGCTGATAGAGCGCCTTATGGAAGGCGGGGGGCGCCGGCCGGTAGCCGGTACAGGCTGCCAACAGTCCAGCGGCGAGCAGCATCGTCAGGAGTGGAATGCGATTTTCCATGGGCAATGGCCAAATTCGAGCAACGCTCGCTCAATACCGAGCTTCCATACTTCCTCCTTATCCGATCATTAGGGTTAATGGCGGGTTAAGCGAATACTACTCCCGGCTTAACCTTGCGGTTACCATGTGCATTTACCATTAGCACGTTGCGGCTCGGAGTTTCGCATATGAAGAGGGGTGAGGTAATGGCCGACGACGTCGATGTCGATCTGCAACGGCTGTTCTCAAGTCTGCGCCGCGATTGGCCACGCATTCTTATCGTCGCACTGATCGTTGCAGCCGTGGCTTTTCTCCTGCTTTCGCTTGCCACACCGCTCTATCGCGCCGAAACGCGCGTGCTGATCGAATCGCGCGAGTCCGTTTACACCCGGCCGCAAGGCGCCGGTGCCGATGAGCGTGCGATCCTCGATCAACAGGGCGTGGCGAGCCAGGTGCAGGTCATCACCTCGACCGATATTCTGACGGAGGTCGCGCGCGAGCTTGATCTTGCAAGCCATAGCGAATTCGCTGGCACGCAACCCTCGCTCCTTGACCGTTTGCTGATGTCGGTGGGCATCAAGAGCGGGGCCGAGACACCGCCGGAGCAGCGGCTGCTATCGAAATTCCGCGAGAACCTGACCGTGTATCAGGTCGAAAATTCCCGCGTCATCGTCATCGAATACTCCTCTTCCGATCCCGATCTGGCGGCCCGCGTGCCGAACGCGGTCGCAGATGCCTATGTGGCAAGCCTGAAGGCTGCCGAATCCCAATCGAACGCTGCCGCCACGCGCTGGCTGGAGCCGGAGATCGAGGATCTGCGCGAGAAGGTGAAAGAGGCTGAAGCAAAAGTGGCGGATTTCCGCGCCAAATCCGATCTTTTGATTGGGCAGAACAATACCGTTCTCGCCACACAGCAGCTGGCCGAACTCTCCAGCGAGCTTTCGCGCGTGCGGGCCGATCGCTCGGCAACGGAAGCGAGGGCTGAGGGCGTCCGCGTGGCGATCGAGCGCGGCGCTTCACTGGACACAGTCCCGGAGGTTCTCGCTTCGCCGTTGATCCAGCGGCTCCGCGAAAGGGAAATCGACCTGCGCGCGCAGATCGCCGACCTCTCCACCACGCTGTTGGGGAATCATCCGCGCATCCGCGCCCTGCAATCGCAGCTGGCCGATCTGGATGCCCAGATTCGAGCAGAGGCGCGCAAGGTCCTGGACGGGCTGGAGGCGGAGGCGGAGACCGCACGCCGCCGCGAGACGGAACTGACATCCGAGCTGAACAGGCTGAAGGCCGAATCCGCTCGTGCCGGAGAACAGCAGGTCGAGCTCCGCGCCTTGGAGCGGGAGGCTACGGCTCAACGTGAACTTCTGGAATCCTATCTGACACGTTACCGTGAGGCCGCAGCCCGTGGCGAGCGGGATTATCTGCCCGTCGATGCACGAGTGTTTTCGCGCGCCATCGCTCCGCAGGAACCTTACTTCCCGAAGATCCTCCCGCTTACCTTCGCTGCTTTCGCCGCGGGACTTTTGGCGATGGTGATCTTCACCCTTCTACGGGAGCTGTTTAGTGGCCGTGCCATGCGTCCTGCCACATCCTTTGTCGAAGCTGACAGCGGTACGGTGACCGTGCCCGACCCGGCTCCGGCCGCTCGGGCGGCCGCAGCACCGCCCGCTGCCGAGGTGCCGACCGCTTCCCCCGTCGTGGTTTCGCCGCCGCGGGCGGAGATGGCTCCTGCGGCCTCCAAAAAGCTGACCAAGCTTGGCGAACTCGATATAGAGGGAGCGGCGGAAGCCCTCATTTCCAAAGGTGTTTCCCGTGCCATCTTCGTGTCGCCCGAAGGTGATGATGCCGCGGCCACGGCTGTGCTGGTGGCGCGTGAGGTGGCCGATGCAGGCCTGCGTGTGATCCTGCTGGACCTCACGGTTTCAGGAGCCGCGACCACACCCATGCTCGAAAGCGGCTCTTATCCGGGCATTACGAATCTGTTGTCCTCCGAGGCGCAATTCGCCGAAGTCATACACAGCGACCTATATTCGAATTGCCAGGTTATCCCGATTGGAACGGCTGACCCGGAAAAAGCTATGCGGGCGTTTGACCGGTTGCCCATCATCATGAACTCGCTTTCCATCGCATATGACGTCGTGGTGGTGGAATGCGGGCCGGCGGAAGCCGGCGTGGTCCAGACGCTTATGGATGAGGATGCGCAGGTGCTCGTGAGCTTCCTCGATCCTGAGGAAAAAAGCGTCGTAGAGGCTGCCAAGGAGATCAAGGATCAAGGTCTCGGAAGGCCGATCCTTGTCACCCCCGTTGGCTACCTGCCGCCCGCGGCCCCACCGGATCGGGATGCCGCCTAGGGCCGAAAGCCTTTCAGCTTTTCGCCGCCAGGCGGCGCGCACGCCGGGCGAGCCGGGCGATGGCCGGATTCTGTTTGATCACGCGCTTGATCCCGGCGAGGGCGGAACTGGTATGGGCGGCAAGCCGTCCCACCCGTGTCAGGCCGATAAAGACGTCGGCATGTTTTGCTTCGACGTCGCACCACAGGCGCTTGTAGGGGTCGTCTCCTACACCAAAATCATAAAAAGCCAGGCCTTCCGAGGCTGTTTCCGCGATGTTCTCGTAGAACAAGAACTCCCCGGGGCTTGCATGGGCGAGTTCGTCATCTGCGAAGGTGCTGAACTCGCAGATGATGCTGTCCCGCGTCCTGCTTGAGCCAGTGATGGCGCGGATCTTCCCGCCTGCCTCCAGCGCGTGAAGGAAGAAGGGCGGCTCAGCCTCGTCCAGGGCGCTGAGGAAGAGACGGCGGAAACTCGCACGAACGCAAGCTGGCGCAAAAATATCCTGGACGCCCATGCGGTTCAGGCGCTTGCTCTTCAACGAGAAAAACAGGTCGAGGAGCTCCTCGACCTCGCTCGGGGTCGTCGCGATGAACCGACGGTAGCCGCCCGCAGCCTCCAGCCTCTTGAGTTGGATGCGACGCCTCCTGCGGCGCCGCTTGCCGCTGCCGTCGCGGAGGAGTTTTTCGAATCCCATCGAAAGGTCGACGGCTAGCGATAGGTTGGGGCTCGTTTGATATGGAAGGGTGAGCAGGGGGTTAGGATATTGCTGAATGCGATCCCGCTGTCGCTCAAGGGCCAGAATGTCGATATCCGGCCGCTCGGCCCGGATGGCCGAGAGCAGGGCAGGGAGCGCAGCCGCCCAATGTGCCTTCTCCGCCATGCCGTCAGGATGGAGCGCAGGGAAATTGCCATTCGCATGCCGCCCTCCGGCGAAGCGCGCAAATGTAAGCGGGCCCATTTCTACTGCTTCCAAGGCAAGCGCCAGGGCCGGCACTCCATCGCAGGAGAGAAGGGCGATGAGGCCATCGGCGCCCCTGTCCTCCAGCCATGCCCTTATCCAGAGTGGGCTTTGCGGAGGGGCATAGATCGCACCGCGACAAAAGCACTGGTAGGCTTCCAGCGCCTGCCGGTCCGCAGGCAGAACGCGGATGGAATAAGCAGCCGAGCCAGCCAAGGCAGGCTCTCCAGGTACATCTTTTCCCTCTCGGCGTTCGGCTCGCGCCATTCTCCCACCCCGAAAATCCGGTCGCTTAGCCAGTCTGTCAGCAAATGACCAGCAAATGATGAACAGGGAAGTCGAGGGGGCAGCGCCGGAAAGCGCTAATTGCCAGCACGTTTCGGCTTACCTTCCATCCATTTCACCAGAAGCATTGCCGGCAGGACCCAGAGCAGCCCAGTGACAAGATAGAAAGCAAGGTGAACGAGCGCGCTTTTGTCGGCAAGCTGTGCCACAGCGAAAGCTGTCGAGACGATCGCATAGACGATGACCAGCAGGACGAGCAGAAACGTGCCGATCAGTTTTTTCAGCCTTATTGGCATAGCAGTACCTTTTAGCCCGTCCATAAAACAATCGGGTGCTCTTCGACAGCCCCATATTGCTCGCTTTGCCCGAGGGCGACCGCATGTCGCGCGTAGAAAACTTGCAAGCAGGGCGGGTTTGGTCCACCTACCGCATCGGCGCGAAAACCGGAAATGGTTTTCAGAAAGCACGAGTGCGAGACACAATGAGCTACGGCGTCCTTCGTGCGTCTTGAAGGATGGCAGCAGAACCGCTTGGACATGCAGATGGTTGCCGCGACTGAGTATCAGGTTTCCCCAACCCCGACCGAAAGTGCAAGCCGCAATCGGCTATGGGTGCGCGTCTGGCTCTATTTCGTCCTTGTGGTTCTTTTTGCGCTTGTGCTCGTAGGCGGCGCAACCAGGCTTACCGACTCCGGGCTTTCCATCACTGAATGGAAGCCGATCCACGGCGTCATCCCGCCGCTCAACGATGCGGAATGGGCGGAGGAATTCGCGAAGTATCAGCAAATTCCCCAATACCAGCACATCAACGAGGGGATGAGCCTGGAGGAGTTCAAGTATATCTTCTGGTGGGAGTGGGCGCATCGGATCCTTGCCCGCGGGGTAGGCTTCGTCTTCGCCTTGCCGCTTCTCTTCTTCTGGGTCACGGGCCGTCTGGAGCGTCAGCTGAAGCCGAAGCTTCTGGGCATCCTGGCCCTTGGGGGCCTTCAGGGCGCGGTTGGTTGGTGGATGGTCGCTTCCGGCCTGTCGGAGCGTGTCGATGTGAGCCAGTACCGGCTTGCCACGCATCTCACCATCGCCTGCCTCATCTTTGCCGCCACCACGGCGGTGGCAAGAGGCCTTGCACCGCACACCGGCGGTCCGGCTCTCGACTCGACGCGCCGCTTTGCGGGCTGGCTGGTGGTTGCCGTGCTCGTCCAGATCTATCTTGGAGGTCTGGTTGCCGGCCTGAATGCCGGCATGGCCTATAATACCTGGCCGCTCATGGATGGAGCGCTCGTGCCCTCGGGCCTGTTCACCCATGCGCCGGCCTGGATCAATCTCTTCGAAAACCCGAAAACCGTGCAATTCGCGCATCGGCTGGGCGCTTATATCGTCCTGCTTCTGACGTTGTGGCATGCGATCGCGACCTTACGCGCCGAGCCGGCTACAACCCATGCGCGCCGCGCCATCTTCCTCTTCCTGCTCGTCGCCATGCAGGCGGTGGTGGGCATAGCTACGCTTCTCATGGTGGTCCCGCTGGACATGGCACTCTTCCATCAGGGCGTGGCCCTGGTCGTGCTCGGCTTCGCCACGGCCCACTGGCGCGCGGCCAGAGGTCCTTACCCAGTGGAAAGCGTCTAGCTCGGGACGAACGGGGGGCGGATCAAGACTCCTGCTGGAGCACTGCCTGCGCCGCCCGGGCGACCGCCAGGCTTCTTTCCGCCTCGTCCAGATTGCCATCCTCCACATGCCATGAGGCCGAGAGGCAGGCGTGGGAGAAGGCATATTCGAGGATCCCGCACCGGTCCCATCCGAGCCTGCTTTCAAGCAGCCGCGCCAGGGAAGAGGCACGCGCCGGGCTCGCGCGAAGATCCATTCGGTCGAGAGGATTGTAGAACAGGTTCGCTGTATCGAAGAGCGGATCGCCGATCACCCCCTTCGGATCGATCACCAGCCAGCCGCGCACATTCCGGATAAGATTTTCGTGATGCAGGTCGGCATGGAGCGGCCTGATATTGCGCTGGTTTGCCAGAAGCCGCTCGGCGGTTTCCGCCGCGTGCATGAAAATGCTTTGAATGCCGCTTTTCCGGTCGCTCGTCGCTTTTTCGAACAGGCTCTTGAAGCGCTGGCGCAGAGGCTGCAGGCCTTCTGGTGCCGGACGGGGAACATCGCCGTGGAACCGCAGGATGGCCTCGGCCGCGATTTCGCTTGCGGCATCGTCGCCATGGATATTCAGATGATCGAGCAGCGTGTAGTCGCCTGCATGCTCCATGAGAACGCGATGACCATCCCGGCCTAGAACCCGGACCGCGGCGTCGCCGTCGCGCCATTCGAGCGTTTCTATGCCGGGGAACTCGTCCTCGATCCCCGCCGGCTTGAAATCTTTGACGATGGCAAGCCCGTGGCTGCCTTGCGTCACCTCCCACACATGGCTGGTCGGTGTGTCGGCGAGCAATCGTGCTGAGCGGATATCCCAGGATTCTGGAAATACTGGCGGAGCGACCGTCCGTCTCTCTTCAATCATCGCATCCCGGAAAGCATCAGATCGAGGTTCTGTACAGCCGCCCCCGAGGCACCTTTGCCGAGATTGTCATAGACGGCGAGGAGAACCGCCTGCGCCCTCGCATCATTGGCAAAGACATAGAGCCGCATCGTGTTGGTGTTGTTGTAGCGCTCGGGTTCGATCTCCGGCGAGCGCTCGATCGTCTGCAGCGGCGCAACTTCGACGACACTGTTTTCGATGCCGGCGAAGTGATCCGCGATCGCAGCATGCAATTCTTCGCCCTTCGGCACGCGAGGGAGATGGCCAAGCTGGAGCGGCACCGTCGTGATCATACCCTGCGCGAAATTACCGACCACCGGCTGCATCAGGGGATCGCGCGCAAGTTTCGCATAGGCGCGCAGTTCCGGCAGGTGCTTGTGATTGAGCGTGAGCCCGTAGGGCAGGTATTCCGGCGCATCCTCGCCCTTGGCCTCATAATCCTCTATCATCGAGCGGCCGCCGCCGGAATAGCCGGAGATGCCATTGATGGTGACTGGGAAATCGGCCGGCACAAGCCCGGCCGAAACGAGGGGGCGAAGAAGGGCAATCGGCCCCTGGGGCCAACAGCCGGGATTGGCGACACGCTTTGCCTGCGCGATTGCCCGTGCCTGCTCGCGGTCCATTTCGGGAAAGCCATAGGTCCAGCCTTCCGCGACGCGATAGGCCGTGGAAGCGTCGATTACGCGGGTCGTGTCATTCTCGATAAGCGAGACGCTTTCGCGTGCCGCATCGTCCGGCAGGCAGAGAATGGCAATATCGGCCGCGTTCAGGAATTCCGCCCGTGCGGCCGGATCTTTGCGCCGCTCCACTGGAATCGAGAGCAATTCAATATCAGGACGTTCCGCAAGGCGCGCGCGGATCTGAAGCCCGGTGGTGCCGTGTTCGCCGTCGATGAAGATCTTTGCCGTCATGTGTCGCGCCCTGATAAAAGAGTCAGCTTTCAAGTGGTTAGGAAAGGTTCCGGAATCAATCCGGAAGCTTATTGAATCATTGGATGAAGATTATGGCCGTCGCTTCTCCGCCAGAAGCCCCAGATAGTGCATGGCGATGGAAGCGCCAGCAATGGCTGTGACGTCGGCATGATCGTAGGGGGGCGACACCTCCACCACATCCGCGCCGACGATGTTGAGCCCGCCGAGCTGCCGAAGGATGGAAAGCATTTTTGCCGTCGATGGGCCGCCCGCCACAGGCGTGCCGGTGCCCGGCGCGAAAGCCGGGTCCAGGCAGTCGATATCGAAGGTGATATAGACCGGCGCGTCGCCTACGCGCTCTGCGATCATACGGGCCACCTCCGCCGCCCTAATCTCCTCCAAATCGTAACCGTGGACGATCTTGAGACCGCAATCCTCCGGCGCATGGGTGCGGATGCCGACCTGAATGGAACGTGCGGGATCGACTACGCCGTCGCGCACTGCCCGCGCAACGAAGGAGCCGTGGTCGATACGCTTGCCGTCATCCTGCCACGTGTCCTGATGCGCGTCGAACTGGACCAGGGCGAGGGGGCCATGTTTGGCCGCGTGCGCGCGCAGCAATGGCCAGGTGACGAAATGATCACCCCCGAGCGTGACGAGGAAGGCCCCTGACTGGAGGATTTTCGAGGCCTCTCGCTCGATCGTGACCGGCGTCTTGTCGTGCCTGCCATAGTCGAGCAGGCAATCGCCATAGTCCACCACCGCCAGGGTATCGAAGATGTCGAGGTGAAAGGGATACTGCGGATCATTGTCGAAGATCACGGAGGCGCGGCGGATCGCCTGCGGCCCGAAGCGCGCGCCGGGACGGTTCGATACCGCCGCGTCGAAAGGAATGCCCCATACCACCGCATCCGCCCCCCTCACGTTCTTGGTGAATTTCCGGCGCATGAAGGAGAGGGCGCCCGCATAGGTGGGGTCGCTGGCTGCGCCTGTGATCTGCCGCGCGGTGAAAGCATGGTCGATGGTTTTGGATGGCATGGCGCTGTCTTCCTCCAAAAAGGCCGCATATCGCTATGGGCGATAATATTCAGGCGCAACAAAAAAGCGGGCCAGAAGGCCCGCTTTTCCCCGTCCCGTATCGGAAGCGCTTAGCGCTTGGAGAACTGGAAGGAGCGGCGGGCCTTCGCGCGGCCGTACTTCTTGCGCTCCACCACGCGAGCGTCGCGGGTGAGGAAGCCGCCCTTCTTGAGCACAGCGCGAAGCTCCGGCTCGTAGAAGGTGAGCGCGCGGGAGATGCCGTGGCGCACGGCACCGGCCTGGCCCGAGAGGCCGCCGCCGGTGACGGTGGCGACGATATCGTACTGGCCGCTGCGGTTCGTCGCTTCGATGGGCTGCTGCAGGATCATCTGCAGAACCGGCCGGGCGAAATACTGGGTGAACTCCTTGTCGTTCACCGTGATCTTGCCGGAGCCAGGCTTCACCCAAACGCGGGCGATGGCGTTCTTGCGCTTGCCGGTGGCGTAGGCGCGGCCGTGAGCATCGAGCTTCTGCACATGGACCGGAGCGGCGGGCTGCTGCGTTGCTTCGCGCGTCGCCGCACCCAGCTCCTGGAGGGAATTGATTTCAGCCATTGGGGCTAGCCTCTCGCATTCTTCTTGTTCAGGGCCGCGACATCCAGCTTCTCAGGATTCTGTGCGTCGTGGGGATGTTCGCTGCCTGCATAGACACGCAGGTTCTTCATCTGGCGGCGTCCGAGCGGCCCGCGCGGGATCATGCGCTCCACAGCCTTCTCTACCACACGCTCGGGGAAACGGCCCTCGAGGATCTGGCGCGCCGTGCGCTCCTTGATGCCGCCTGCATAGCCCGTATGCCAGTAGTAGGTCTTGTCCTGGTACTTCTTGCCGGTGAAGACCACCTTGTCGGCATTAACGACGATGACATTGTCGCCATCATCCACGTGGGGCGTATAGGTGGGCTTGTGCTTGCCGCGCAGGCGGGTTGCGACGATGGTGGCGAGACGGCCGACGACCAGACCTTCGGCGTCGATCAGCACCCACTTCTTCGTCACTTCCGCAGGCTTCTGCGAGAAGGTTTTCATGATTCTTTCCGCTTCTGTTGGACCTTGCCCCGAAGGCAAGGCTTTTCTTGTTGCTTGCCGATGGCCCGAAGACCCTCGCGCCGGGCTGAATGCCACGGTCGCGCGCTTATACGGGCGATGCCCTCCGAAGTCAAGCGAAGCGAAACATGCTTCGTGCAAAAATATATCTTAAAATCAATAGCTTGGCAGATAGGTAATATGATACCACATCACTTTCGGCGCGGCGGCAGGGAATAAGTCCCTGTTGCGTGGGCGATCAGCTCCCCCGACAGCCCGCCGGTGATGGCGACGTCGAAGACCATCAGGTTCTTCCCAAGCTTCAGGATGCGGCAGAGACCATCCACCGCGCCCGCTTCCGCCTTGCGCATGAAATTGATGTTCAAATTGGTGGTGACCGCGAATGCCTCTGGCCCGATATGGGAGAGGGCGCAGACATAACCGCCGATATCGGCGAGCGTGAAGAGCGAGGGTCCGGACACCGTATTTCCCGGCCTTAGGTGGCGTTCCGCCGCGTCGAGCCGCACCGTGCAGCCGCCCGGCCGTATTTCGACGGCCTGATAGGCCCGCAGCCCCTCGTTCAGTTGCGGGTATGCGTCGTCCAGAAATGCGTTGACCTCGTCCACGGTCATAACCGGTCGCAATTCGGCGGGATCGGCAATGGTCATTCGGGCCTCCGTTCCGCGAGGGAAGTGGAGCGACGATGGCTTTTTCTCGGCTGATCTTCAAGCAGCCCTATGTTAGGACAGTGTCGAAGAGGAGAAGAGCCATGGGTGATGTGATCGCGCCTGCCCGGGGCGAAGCGGGAGCGCTGGTGGCAAGCAGCCTCGAACACGGCGTGCTTACCTTGACCCTCAGGAACCCACCCGCCAATGCGCTCTCCATCGCGACGATGGAAGCGCTCAAGGCAACGCTTGAGGACGCTCGCGAGGACAAGGCCGTCCGCGTTGTCGTGCTGACGCATGAGGGCAAGGTTTTCTCCGCCGGACACGATCTCAAGGAAATGACTGCGCACCGTGGCGATCCTGACCGCGGCAGGGCGTTCTTCGCCCGTACCATGGCGATCTGCGCGGATCTGATGCAGGCCATCGTCCGCCATCCGAAGCCCGTCATCGCCGTGGTGGACGGCGTCGCGACTGCGGCCGGCTGCCAGCTCGTCGCTTCCTGCGACCTCGCCTTGGCAACGACCAGGGCGCGTTTCGCAACGCCGGGCGTGAATATCGGACTCTTCTGCTCTACACCTATGGTGGCGCTTTCCCGCAATATCTCCCGAAAGCATGCGATGGAAATGCTGCTTACCGGCGAAATGATTGACGCCGAGACCGCGTTCGCCTTCGGGCTCGTCAATCGCGTTGTGGCGCCTGAAGAATTGAATCAAACCGTTAGGCAATTATCAGAAACCATTGCATCGAAATCATCTTTGGCGCTCAAGATCGGCAAGGAAGCTTTCTATGCTCAAGCCGAAATGGGACTGGCAGAAGCCTATGAATACACCCAGCGGGTCATGGTGGAGAACATGATGGCGCGCGACGCAGAAGAGGGGATCGGCGCTTTCATCGAAAAGCGGCCGCCGGAATGGAGGGGCGAATGATGGAGCCTCGGATTTCCATCGTCACGCTCGGTGTCGATGATCTGGAGCGCGCCGCCAGCTTCTATGAAGACATGGGGCTTGAGCGGAACAAGAAGTTCACCAAAGGGGTCGCCTTTTTCCAGATGGGAGGGATGATCCTGGCCCTGTGGCCGCGTGAGGAGCTTGCGGCCGACATTCCCGATGACCATCTTCGGGAAGCAGCTCGAAAGCGCCCCGAATTTTCAGGGGTTGCGCTCGCCTATAATACGCGTTCCAAGGCCGAGGTCGGTCTTATCCTGGAGCGTGCCGAAAAGGCCGGCGGGCGCGTGCTGAAGCCTGCTCAGCGCGCGTTCTGGGGCGGCATACAGGGCTATTTCGCGGATACGGAAGGCAATCTTTGGGAAGTGGCCCACAATCCCGATTTTCCGATCGATGCAGAAGGGCGTATCACGCTTCCGGAATGAACCACGATTCCTACGAAAATTCCTATATCGCCGACATTCTCAACAGCGTCAGGAGCGTTGCCATCGTCGGCGCGTCGGCAAACGACGTGCGGCCGAGCTTTTTCGTGACAAAGTATTTGCTCGACAAGGGCTACAAGGTCTTCCCCATCAACCCGGGTCAGGCGGGCAAGCAGATCGCGGGGGCGATGACCTATGCCTCGCTGGCTGACCTGCCGGAGCCGGTCGACATGGTCGATATTTTCCGTGCTTCGAGCGCGGTTCCCGGCGTCACGGACCAGATCCTCGCCATGGATCCCCTGCCGAAAGTCGTCTGGATGCAGCTGACTGTCCGCGACGATACCTCAGCCGCCCGGCTGGAGGAAAAGGGCATCAAGGTCGTCATGAATCGTTGCCCTAAGATCGAATATGGGCGGCTCTCGCGCGAGATCGCATGGAACGGAGTGAACAGCCGTGTGATTTCCTCCAAAAAGCCCGTGCTGCGGCAGGGATTTCAGAGCTTCGGCATCCGCGAGCGTTAAATTTCTCTTTCCTGCCGTTCAACAGGCAAATCTTCTTTGCCTTGCGCGAGCGCCTCTGTATTGATGGCGCGGATTTGGTTGCCGTACGGAGGAAATATCATGAACGAGCGCACCCCGGGCTTCAACACGCTGGCCGTCCACGCAGGCGCCCAGCCCGATCCCGCCACCGGCGCCCGCGCCACACCGATCTATCAGACCACCTCCTACGTCTTCAACGACGCGGAGCACGCAGCCTCCCTTTTCGGCCTGAAGGCGTTCGGCAACATCTACACACGCATCATGAACCCGACCCAGGCGGTCCTGGAGGAGCGGGTTGCTGCGCTCGAAGGCGGCACGGCTGCTCTTGCGACGGCGTCGGGCCATGCCTCGCAGCTCCTCGTCTTCCACACGATCATGCAGCCCGGCGACAATTTCATCGCTGCGCGGAAGCTCTATGGCGGCTCGATCAACCAGTTCGGTCATGCCTTCAAGAATTTCGGTTGGGAGGTGCGCTGGGCCGATCCGGAAGACGTGTCCACTTTCGAGGAGCAGATCGACGGCAACACCCGCGCGATCTTCGTGGAAAGCCTTGCCAATCCCGGCGGCACATTTGTCGACCTGGCGAAGATCGCCGAAGTGGCGAAAAAACACGGCCTGCCTTTCATCGTCGACAATACGATGGCCTCGCCTTACCTCGTGCGACCGATCGAGCACGGCGCCGATATCGTCATCCATTCGCTCACCAAGTTCATGGGCGGCCATGGCAACTCGATGGGCGGCATCATCGTGGACTGCGGCACCTTCGACTGGTCGAAATCCGGCAATTACCCAATGCTGTCGGAGCCTCGCCCGGAATATGGCGGAATGGTGCTGCACGAGACCTTCGGCAACTTCGCCTTCGCCATTGCCGCGCGCGTGCTCGGGCTGCGCGATTTCGGGCCGTCCATATCTCCCTTCAACGCGTTCCAGATCCTCACGGGGATCGAAACCTTGCCGCTGCGCATGCAGCGCCATTGCGACAACGCGCTCAAGGTCGCGGAATGGCTGCAGAAGCACCCCGCCGTCGCCTGGGTCTCCTATCCCGGCTTGCCGGAGGATGCGAACCATGCGTTGCAGCAAAAATACTCGCCCAAGGGGGCGGGGGCCGTTTTCACCTTCGGCCTCAAGGGCGGCTATGACGCGGGCGTGAAAGTGGTGGAAGGGGTGGAGCTCTTTTCCCACCTTGCCAATATCGGCGACACCAAGTCGCTCATCATTCACCCAGCCTCGACCACCCACCGGCAGCTTTCCGACGAGCAGAAGATTGCTGCGGGCGCCGGTCCGGACGTCGTCCGGCTCTCAATCGGCATCGAGGACGTGGAAGACATCATCGCGGATCTGGAGCAGGCTCTGGCGAAACTTTGATGCTCTGAGCCTTCCCTCTCATCTCTGCTGCGGGCAGTAATTGGACGGGGCGTCGCAAGCGCCCGGTCCGGCTCGCCCTGGGAGAAGACGGCCCGCCGAAGGCGTGGTCACGACCTGTTTTCCCGCCCTGGAGAGGATTGGAAAGGGTGGCGGCGCTTGAAACCTGACCATGGCATGCACGCTGTTGTCGACTGGCCTTGCACAAGGCCGAGTGCCCGTCCTATCTAGGGGGAAACTCCAAGATTCCGTCATCTGGCGTGATGGACCCCAAGCTTCGAAGGAACCCCCATGAAGAATCCCGTCGAGACCGCGATGAATCTGGTGCCAATGGTCGTCGAGCAGACGAACCGCGGCGAACGGGCCTATGACATCTTCTCCCGGCTCTTGAAGGAGCGAATCATCTTCATCACGGGGCCGATCGAAGACGGCATGGCGACGCTTGTTTGTGCGCAGCTTCTCTTCCTCGAGGCTGAAAACCCGAAGAAGGAGATCGCGCTCTACATCAACTCGCCGGGCGGCGTGGTCACGAGCGGACTTGCGATCTACGACACGATGCAGTTCATTCAGCCGCCGGTCTCGACGCTCTGCATCGGGCAGGCAGCTTCCATGGGGTCGCTGCTGCTCTGCGCAGGGCACAAGGATATGCGTTTCGCCACGCCCAATGCGCGCGTGATGGTCCATCAGCCATCTGGCGGTTTCCAGGGCCAAGCCTCCGACATCGAGCGCCACGCGCAGGACATCATCAAACTGAAGCGGCGTCTGAACGAGATTTACGTCAAACACACCGGCCGGGATTATGACACGATCGAGCGGACGCTCGACCGCGATCATTTCATGACAGCCGATGAAGCACAGGCCTTCGGGCTGGTGGACAGGGTGATAAGCGAGCGTGAGGCGATCGAGGCCCAACGCACGTCCTGACGAACAAGAAACTGGCGTAGCGCCTGAAATCCTTCGGGAACTTCCGGCGGGGTCCAAGCTCCTTCCGGGAAAATGGTGGGTGCTGCGTCATTTCCGTCACATTTTCCTGTTCCCTAAGCGCTGGCAACCGCCTAGGTTAAGGCTATGTTGAGTTTCAACAGCCTAGGTTTTTCAGGGAACCAGAATCGTTGCCGCGCTTTCAGATTTGTGTTTCGTTGGAAGATGCGGATGGGAGAGGCGACGGAATGACCTCAGGGTCGCCGTTTCCGGCTCCTCCCGGTGCCGCCCGGGGCAGGCACCGGCAGTACTGAAAGGAAAATGAAGCATGAGCAAGATCAGCAACAGCGGCGGTGACTCCAAGAACACGCTGTACTGCTCGTTCTGCGGCAAGAGCCAGCATGAGGTCCGTAAGCTGATCGCCGGCCCGACCGTGTTCATCTGCGATGAATGCGTCGAGCTGTGCATGGACATCATCCGCGAGGAGAACAAGTCCTCGATGGTGAAGTCGCGCGAGGGTGTGCCCACCCCGCAGGAGATCATGAAGGTGCTGGACGATTACGTGATCGGCCAGACCCATGCCAAGCGCGTTCTCTCGGTAGCCGTCCATAACCATTACAAGCGGCTTGCCCATGCGGGCAAGAACGCGGATATGGAGCTGTCGAAGTCGAATATTCTGCTGATTGGCCCCACGGGCTGCGGCAAGACGCTGCTTGCCCAGACCCTGGCCCGCATCATCGACGTCCCCTTCACCATGGCCGACGCGACCACGCTGACAGAAGCGGGTTATGTCGGTGAGGATGTCGAGAACATCATCCTGAAGCTCCTGCAGGCGGCCGACTACAATGTCGAGCGCGCACAGCGGGGCATCGTCTATATCGACGAGATCGACAAGATTTCCCGCAAGTCGGACAATCCGTCGATCACGCGTGACGTCTCGGGCGAGGGCGTGCAGCAGGCGCTCCTGAAGATCATGGAGGGCACGGTCGCCTCCGTGCCTCCCCAGGGCGGCCGCAAGCATCCGCAGCAAGAATTCCTGCAGGTCGACACGTCTTCGATCCTGTTCATCTGCGGCGGCGCTTTCGCCGGCCTGGAGAAGATCATTTCGGATCGCGGCCGGAAGACATCCATCGGCTTCGGGGCGACCGTCGCCTCGCCCGAAGATCGGCGTGCGGGTGAACTCCTGCGCCAGGTGGAGCCGGAAGATCTGTTGAAATTCGGCCTGATCCCGGAATTCGTCGGGCGCTTGCCAATCCTGGCGACCTTGGAGGATCTGGACGAGGAAGCCCTGGTGCAGATCCTCACCGAGCCCAAGAACGCGCTCGTAAAGCAGTATCAGCGTCTCTTCGAGATGGAGAATGTGGAGCTTACCTTCCATGAGAACGCGTTGAAGGCCATCGCCCGCAAGGCGATCGAGCGTAAGACCGGCGCTCGCGGCCTGCGGTCGATCATGGAAGCGATCCTGCTCGATACGATGTTCGAACTTCCGGCGCTGGAAGGCGTTCAGGAGGTCGTCATTGCGGAGGACGTGGTGGCTGGAAACGCAAGGCCGCTTTACATCTACTCCGAGCGCGAGAAGGAAAAGGGCAGCGTCAGCGCGTGATCGATGAAGGCCAAGCCAGCCGGAATGGGACCATTGCCGCGAGCCTCGCGTCTGGTCCCGATCCGTTCCGTTGCAGCCTTGATATTACCCCCTCGCACCTCCACTTAAGGAGTAAGCGGTGGCGGGTTTCGTATCCTGGATCGGTGTTGCAATGTCGAGCCCTTCCTTTGCGGAACGACGTCCCATAACAGTGTGGCCGGCGGCCGGCTCCCAAGCGGCCGCGGCCTGAAAGGCTGATAAGATGACAGAAGCACAAAAAACATCGACCGAGGCCGTGTTCCCGGTGTTGCCTCTGCGCGACATCGTCGTTTTTCCGCACATGATCGTGCCGCTCTTCGTGGGCCGCGAGAAGTCCATCAAGGCTCTGGAAGAGGTGATGGGTGCCGAGAAGCAGGTCCTTCTGGCGACCCAGATGAACGCGTCCGACGACGATCCGGATCCGAGCAAGATCTACGATGTCGGCACGCTTGCCAACGTATTGCAGCTCCTCAAGCTTCCCGATGGCACCGTGAAAGTGCTCGTGGAGGGTGCTTCGCGTGCCCGCATCACCGGTTTCACCGACCGGCAGGACTTTCACGAGGCCCATGCCGCGGTGCTGGCCGAGCCCGAGGAAGACGAAGTCGAGATCGAGGCGCTCGCGCGCTCGGTCGTGGCCGACTTCGAGAATTATGTGAAGCTCAACAAGAAGATTTCGCCCGAAGTGGTGGGCGCGACGAGCCAGATCGAGGATTATTCCAAGCTGGCAGACACCGTCGCTTCGCATCTGGCAATCAAGATTCCCGAGAAGCAGGAGATGCTCGCGACGCTCTCGATCCGTGAGCGCCTCGAAAAGGCCATGGGCTTCATGGAAGCCGAAATCTCTGTTCTGCAGGTGGAAAAGCGCATCCGCTCCCGCGTCAAGCGGCAGATGGAGAAGACCCAGCGCGAATACTACCTCAACGAGCAGATGAAGGCGATCCAGAAGGAGCTGGGCGAGGGCGAGGACGGCCGCAACGAGGTCGCCGAGCTTGAGGAGCGGATCAAGAAGACCAAGCTTTCCAAGGAAGCCCGCGAGAAGGCAGAGGCCGAGCTGAAGAAGCTGCAGACCATGTCGCCGATGTCCGCAGAGGCGACGGTCGTGCGCAACTATCTCGACTGGCTGCTTTCGATTCCGTGGAAGAAGAGCTCCAAGGTGCGCCGTGATCTGGCCTATGCCGAAGAGGTGCTGGATGCCGATCACTTCGGCTTGGAGAAGGTAAAGGAGCGCATCATCGAGTACCTGGCGGTGCAGAGCCGACAGGACAAGATCAAGGGCCCGATCCTCTGCCTCGTCGGACCTCCGGGTGTCGGTAAGACTTCGCTCGGCAAGTCGATCGCCAAGGCCACCGGTCGCGAGTTCGTGCGTATGGCGCTGGGCGGCGTGCGTGACGAGGCCGAGATCCGCGGTCACCGACGCACCTATATCGGCTCGATGCCCGGCAAGGTCATCCAGTCGATGAAGAAGGCGAAGAAATCCAATCCGCTCTTCCTGCTCGATGAGATCGACAAGATGGGCATGGATTTCCGCGGCGACCCGTCCTCGGCTTTGCTTGAGGTCCTGGATCCCGAGCAGAATGCGACCTTCATGGACCACTATCTCGAGGTCGAATACGACCTGTCGAGCGTGATGTTCGTGACGACGGCGAATACTCTCAACATTCCGCCGGCGCTCATGGACCGCATGGAGATCATCCGCATTGCCGGCTATACGGAAGACGAGAAGGTCGAGATCGCCAAGCGGCACCTCCTGCCCAAGGCCGTGCGCGAGCACGCATTGAAGCAGGACGAGTTCTCCGTCACGGATGGGGCGCTGCAGGCCGTCATCCGCACTTACACGCGAGAGGCGGGTGTCCGTAATCTTGAGCGCGAGCTCATGAAGCTGGCGCGCAAGGCGGTGACCGAGATCCTGAAGACCGGCAAGACCTCCGTCGAGGTGACCGAGGATAATCTGGCCGACTATCTCGGCGTGCCGCGGTTCCGCTTCGGCCAGGTCGAGGGCGAGGACCAAGTGGGCGTCGTGACGGGACTGGCATGGACCGAGGTCGGCGGCGAGCTGCTGACGATCGAGGGCGTCATGATGCCTGGCAAGGGCCGCATGACCGTCACGGGTAACCTGCGCGACGTCATGAAGGAATCGATCTCCGCAGCGGCCTCCTATGTCCGCTCGAGGGCCGTCGATTTCGGCATCGAGCCCCCGGCCTTCGACAAGAGGGACATCCACGTGCACGTGCCGGAAGGCGCGACGCCGAAGGATGGTCCGTCCGCCGGCGTCGCGATGGCAACTGCGATCGTTTCGGTGCTGACCGGTATTCCGGTCCGCAAGGACGTCGCAATGACCGGCGAGATCACGCTGCGCGGCCGGGTACTCCCGATCGGCGGTCTCAAGGAGAAGCTCTTGGCGGCGCTTCGCGGCGGCATCAAGAAGGTGCTCATCCCGGAAGAAAACGCCAAGGACCTGGCGGATATCCCGGAGAACGTGAAGAGCGGTCTGGAAATCGTGCCCGTAAGCCGGGTGGGCGAGGTCCTGGAGCATGCGCTGGTGCGCTTGCCCGAGCCGATCGAGTGGGTCGAGCCTGTAAACGCGCCTGCCACGGCGGACGTGGCTGACGATGCGGCGCAGCCTGCTGTCGCTCATTGAGCATAAGATTTTCGGCAAGAACGACGAAAGCCGGCCCGCAAGGGCCGGCTTTTTTGCTGAAAGCCGCAGAAATCCGGGGATTTTTCAGGATTCCTCCGCATTTGTCGCTTGGTGACGCGGCGAGTTCTTCATAAAGTGCGGGCCTCGCCGGTTGAGTCGATCTCCGGCCATTACAAGGAAGGGGTTTGTTGTTTATGAACAAGAACGAACTGGTATCCGCCGTCGCCGAGAAGGCCGGCATTTCCAAGGGTGACGCTCAGTCGGCTGTGGATGCGGTCTTTTCCGTGATCACCAGCGAGCTGAAGAACGGCGGAGACGTCCGGCTCGTGGGCTTCGGCAATTTCAGCGTGTCGCGGCGCGAGGCCTCCACTGGCCGCAACCCGCAGACCGGCGCCGAGGTTAAGATCCCGGCCCGCAACGTTCCGAAATTCTCCGCGGGCAAGGGCCTCAAGGACGCGATCAACTGATCGCTCCGTTCCGTTTTCTTGCGGAAGGCCGGGCTCTGCCCGGCTTTTCTATTTTGAGAGCCCGGACAGGTTTCCTCTGTAATTCTCAGCATTTTTGCGGGCGGCGTTTGCGGGGAACGAAGCCCCGCATTGCAGCTTTGGAAGCCGTCACGACAAAGCCGTTGGAGTACTCTCCAGAAGCCCTTCGGAAGGGAGTTCGCGATCATGAGTTCTAAGCTTTTCACTCCGATGCGCGTCGGTTCGCTTGAACTGGAAAACCGGGTCGTCATTGCCCCGATGTGCCAGTATTCCGCCGAAGACGGCTGCATGACCGATTGGCACACGATCCATCTTGGAAGCTTGGCGCTTTCTGGCGCGGCATTGCTGACGATCGAAGCCACGGCTGTGGCGCCTGAAGGCCGGATTTCCTATGCCGATGTCGGCCTCTATTCCGATGAGAATGAAGCTGCGATGCGTCGCGTGCTCGAAACGGTCCGGCGATGGTCGGATATGCCCATCGCGGTCCAACTCGCCCATGCAGGCCGCAAGGCTTCCGTCGAAATTCCCTGGAAGGGGGGCGGGCAGATACGTCCGGGCATGCCGGGAGGCTGGCAGACCGAGGCGCCATCGGCGGTGCCCTTCAAGGAAAGCGAGAACCCGCCCACAGCACTAGACCGCGCCGGTCTTGCCCGCGTGCGGGACGCTTTCGCCGATGCCGCGAAGCGGGCTGCGCGCCTCGGTCTGGACGCGGTTCAGATCCATGCAGCCCATGGCTATCTGCTGCACGAATTCCTTTCGCCATTATCGAACCACCGGAGCGATGAATATGGCGGCCCGCTTGAAAACCGCATGCGCTATCCCCTGGAAGTCTTCGATGCGGTTCGCGCCGCTTTTCCAGCCGGGCAGCCCGTCACGGTGCGGGTTTCCGGCACCGATTGGGTGGAGGGCGGTTGGACGATCGAGGAGACGATCGTCTTCGCCCGGGCGCTTGAGGCGCGGGGCTGCGATGCGATCCACATTTCGAGCGGAGGCCTGTCGCCCGCGCAGCGGATTCCCGTCGGCCCCAGCTACCAGGTTCCGCTCGCCCGAGCGGTCAAGGCAGCGGCCCGCATGCCGGTCGTGGCGGTCGGGCTGATTACCGAATTCGAGCAGGCGGAGGCTATTGTCGGCACGGGAGATGCAGACTTCGTCGCGCTGGCCCGCGCCATCCTCTATGATCCGCACTGGCCTTGGCACGCCGCGGCTCATCTGGGCGGGAAGGTTAGGGCGCCCAACCAGTATCTCCGCTCGCAGCCAAGGCAATACAAGGATTTGTTCGCCATTCGCGAAGAGGATTGACGACCCTCTCAGCCCTTCCCGGAAATCAGCTGGTCGCCGTGGAATTCATAGGCCATGCGCGCCGCCTCTGCGTGAATGAAAGCGAGAAGTGTGCGGATCCGCGGCGCGGCCGCCAGATCGTTGTGGCATATCGCCCAATATTGGCGTTCCAGATACAAGTCTGAGGGAATGACCGGCTGCAGCTCTGGATGGTGGCACGCCATGTAATGCGGCAGTACGCACAGGCCGAGCCCGTGACGCGCGGCGGCGAGTTGGGCGTGGATGCTGGAACACTGGTAAGCCGCCCGCATGCCGGGAAGAAGCTCTCGATGGTAATCGAGCCCCGGGGTGAAGACCGTATCTTCGATATAGCCGATAAAGTAGTGATCGGCGAGATCGTCTCTTGAGCGGATGGGGCCGTGGCGCGCCAGGTAGTCGCGGTGCCCATAGATGAACAACCGGTAGAGCGTGATCTTCTCATAATGATAGGGACCGGTCTTCGGCGCATTGAGCGTGATCGTGATGTCGGCCTCGCGACGGGAAAGCGAAACGATCTGCTGGATCGTCAGCACCTCGATCGATAGGCCCGGTTGCGAAAGCGCCAGCAGCGGAAGCCGGTCTGCGAGGAAGAAGTTGCCGAAGCCTTCAAGCGTGCTGATACGCACGACGCCGGTCATGGGTGCGGCGCCGCTCGCAGCTTCGTTATGGAAGCTGGAAGCCTCCCGCTCCATGACTTCGGCGTTCTCGACCAGGCGCTCACCGAGCGCTGTCAACGTATAACCGCGTGGGCTCCTCTCGAAGAGCTTTGCCGCAAGCGCCTGTTCCAGCCGATCGATCCTGCGCGAGACCGTGGCGTGGTTCGTCCTGAGTTTGCGCGCCGCCGCCGACAGTTGACCCGTGCGGGCCACAGCGAGGAAGAACTGCAGGTCGTCCCAAGTGAAGCGATGCATAGCTTGTGCATTTCTCAACAGAACTTGTGCAGAATTGGACGTTTGTGTGCGTCAACGTCAATGCTACTTTCCGGGAATGCTGCGCTGCGGTTCGCCGCAAGGCACCTTCCCCGCTCGTGGAGGAGACAGGAGCGGGAGAAAAGAAAAGGGCCGGGGAGCAGCCGAGCGTTGAGGCTCGAGTTTCGATGGGAGGAAAATGCATGGGAAGACTGGCACTCGTCACGGCCGCGCTTCTGGCGGCAACCGCTATCCCTGCGGCAGCGCAGGTCTCGGACAATACTGTCAAGATCGGCATCCTGAACGACCAGTCGGGCGTCTATGCCGATTTTGGCGGGAAATGGTCGTTCGAGGCGGCCAAAATGGCCGCGGAGGATTTCGGCGGCAAGGTTCTCGACGCGCCGATCGAGGTGATCACCGCCGACCACCAGAACAAGCCGGATATCGCCTCCAACATTGCCCGCCAGTGGTATGACACGGAGCAGGTGGATTCCATCATGGAACTTACCACGTCCTCGGTCGCTCTCGCGGTGCAGGGCATCTCCAAGGAAAAGAAGAAGATCGATATCGTCACCGGTGCGGCCACCACCGAACTCACCGGCGCGCAGTGCTCGCCCTATGGTTTTCACTGGGCCTATGACACCCATGCCCTTGCCGTTGGCACCGGTGGCGCGCTGGTGGAGCAGGGTGGTGACACCTGGTTCTTCCTGACCGCCGATTATGCCTTCGGCTATTCGCTTGAGGAACAGACCTCCAACTTCGTAAAATCGAAGGGGGGTCAGGTGTTGGGCTCCGTGCGTCATCCGTTGGGCACGACCGACTATTCCTCGTTCCTGCTGCAGGCGCAGTCGTCTGGCGCCAAGGTGATCGGGCTCGCCAATGCGGGTCTCGATACTTCGAACGCCATCAAGCAGGCGGCAGAATTCGGCATCGTCGCCGGCGGACAGCGGCTTGCGGCACTGCTTTTCACCCTTGCCGAGGTCCATGGCCTGGGACTTGAGGCGGCACAGGGCCTGACGCTCACCGAGGGCTATTATTGGGATCGCGACGACCAGTCCCGCGAATTCGCCAAGCGCTTCTTCGAGCGCACGCAGCGCATGCCGAACATGATCCAGGCAGGCACCTATTCCGCGGTCATGCAGTATCTCAAGGCGATCGAGGCGGCCGGCACCGACGAGACGGAAGCCGTGGCGGCCAAGCTTCACGAGATGCCGGTTGACGACATCTTTGCCCAAGGCGGCAAGGTCGGCGCCAATGGCCGCATGATCAAGGATATGTACCTGCTGGAGGTGAAGAAGCCGGATGAAAGCAAGCAGCCGTGGGACTACTTCAAGGTGCTTGCTACAATCCCCGGCGACCAGGCCTATATGAATCCGGCTGAAAGCGGTTGTCCGCTGGTCAGCCAGTGATACCATGACCGGTATGTTGACGGCGGCCGTGCCCGGCCGCCACGTACAGACACGGGAGCCGCGGGCGGTGCTTTCCGCCCGTGGGCTCCGGCGCGAGTTCGGCGGCTTTGTCGCGGTCAAAGACGTCAATATTGACGCCTATCATGCGCAGATCCACGCACTGATCGGCCCGAACGGCGCCGGCAAGACCACCGTCTTCAACCTTCTGACCAAGTTCCTGGAACCGACGAGCGGTACGATCCGGCTTGATGGCCGCGACATCACCAGGCTTTCGGCAGCGCGTGTGGCACGGATGGGGCTCGTGCGCTCGTTTCAGATTTCGGCGACCTTTCCCCACCTTTCCGTGCTCGACAATGTGCGCGTTGCGCTGCAGCGGCCGCGCGGTCTCGGTTACCAGTTCTGGCTCTCTCTCTCGGCGCTGGACCGGTTGAACGAACGCGCCCTCGAGCTCCTTGAATCCGTGGGTCTCCAGGATGAACGGCACAAGCTTGCGGCCGATCTTTCCTACGGTCGAAAGCGCGTCCTCGAAATCGCCACCACGCTGGCGCTCGACCCGAAGGTGCTTCTGCTCGACGAGCCCATGGCCGGCATGGGCCAGGAGGATATTGCCCGCGTGGCCTCGATCATACGGAACGTGGCGCAAGACCGCGCGGTGTTGATGGTGGAGCACAATCTCAAAGTCGTTGCCGACCTCTGCGATCGCATCACTGTTCTGCAGAGAGGCGAGGTGATCGCAACGGGAGATTATGTGACGGTCAGCGAGAACGAGCAGGTGAAGCTTGCATATATGGGGACCGGCTATGAGTGAGCCGCTCCTATCGCTTTCCGATCTCCACGCCTGGTATGGCGAGAGCCATGTGCTGCATGGTGTGGACCTAGACGTCTTCCCCGGCGAAACCGTCACTCTCCTCGGCCGCAACGGAGTCGGCAAGACGACCACCCTGCGCGCCATCATGGGCATCATCCGGCGCCGTACCGGCAGAATCACTTTTGACGGCAAGGATCTGATGCGCCTGCCGCTCCACCGCACCGCACACCAGGGCATCGGCTTCGTGCCCGAGGAGCGCGGCATCTTCGCCACGCTTTCGGTCGAGGAGAACCTCCTCCTGCCGCCGGTCGTCTCGAAGGAGGGCGGCATGGGTCTGGAGGAGATCTTCGATCTTTTCCCCAACCTGAAGGAGCGCCGCAACAGCTCCGGCACGAAGCTCTCTGGCGGGGAGCAGCAGATGCTTGCGATCGCGCGGATGCTTCGGACAGGGGTGCGACTGCTCCTGCTGGACGAGCCCACGGAAGGGCTTGCGCCGGTGATCGTTCAGCGCATCGGCGAAGTTCTGCGGGAGCTCAAGAAGCGGGGCATGACCGTTCTGCTCGTCGAGCAGAACTTCCACTTCGCCCGGCGCATCGCAGACCGCTTCTACCTGATGGAGAATGGAAGGGTGACCGCAAGCTTCCCCGTCTCGGAACTCGATCGGCGCAGGGAAGCCCTGCACGAGACGCTCGGAGTCTGACGACAATGACCATGATCTTCGGCATTCCGGTTCAGGCCTTCATGGGCCAGCTATTGGTAGGGCTGATCAATGGCTCATTCTACGCGATGCTGAGCCTTGGCCTCGCCATCATCTTCGGAATGCTGCGCATCATCAATTTCGCCCATGGCGCGCAGTATATGCTCGGCGCCTTTGTCGGCTATCTGCTGCTCACCCATTTCGGCATCGGCTATTGGCCGGCCTTGATCCTCGCGCCGCTCATCGTCGGCATCACCGGCATGATCATCGAACGCCTGGCGCTGTCGCGCCTCTACGATCTCGACCATCTTTACGGCCTCCTCTTCACCTTCGGCCTGGCTTTGGTGATCGAGGGCGTGTTTCGCTACTATTACGGCGTCTCCGGGCAGGCCTATACGCCCCCGCCGGCGCTTACCGGGGCCGTGAATTTGGGCTTCATGTTCCTGCCGGTCTATCGCGGATGGGCGGTGATCGCCTCACTCGTGGTCTGTCTTGGCACCTGGCTGTTGATCGAGAAGACCAAACTGGGCTCTTATCTGCGCGCCGCGACGGAGAATCCGACGCTGGTTCAGGCTTTCGGCGTGAACGTTCCGCTGCTTCTGACCCTGACCTATGGCATTGGCGCCGCGCTCGCGGGCCTTGCCGGTATCATGGCCGCTCCTGTTTATCAGGTCAGCCCGCTGATGGGGTCCAATCTCATCATCATCGTCTTCGCCGTCGTGGTCGTCGGCGGGATGGGTTCGATCCTCGGCGCGATCGTCACGGGCTATCTGTTGGGCCTCGCCGAAGGGCTGACCAAGGTCTTCTATCCGGAAGCTTCCAATATCGTCATCTTCGTCATCATGGCGATCGTTCTCCTGGTCCGGCCGGCAGGCCTCTTCGGAAAGGATGCGTGAGATGGCCGACCTCACTCTCACTCAAGCCGAAGCCCACCGCGCGACGCGGCTGGATGTTCTGCTGCTGCTCATCGCCGTGGTCGGCCTGATCGCCGCGCCGTTCTTCTTCTATCCCATCTTCCTGATGAAGATGCTCTGCTTTGCGCTCTTCGCCTGCGCTTTCAATCTCCTGCTTGGCTTCACCGGTCTGCTTTCCTTCGGCCATGCGGCCTTCTTCGGAGGCGCGGCCTATTTTACCGCGCATGCAGTCAAGGAATGGGGCTGGACGCCGGAAGCGGGCATCCTGCTCGGTCTTGTCGGCGCGGGCGGCATGGGGCTGGTCATGGGCTTTCTCGCCATCCGCCGCCAGGGCATCTATTTCGCCATGATCACGCTGGCCCTGGCGCAGATGTTCTTCTTCTTCTGCCTTCAAGCCCCCTTCACGAAGGGCGAGGATGGCATTCAGGGCGTGCCGCGCGGCTATCTCTTCGGTTTGATCGACCTAAACCAGCCGCTCAATATCTATTATTTCGTGCTCGCCGTCTTCCTGATCGGCGTCTTCGCCATCTGGCGCATCGTCAATTCGCCCTTCGGCATGATCCTGAAGTCCATCCGCGAGAATGAGAACCGAGCGATCTCGCTCGGCTATAGCGTGCAGAAATACAAGCTCGCGGCTTTCGTCATGTCGGCGGCGCTCTCGGGACTAGCTGGCGCGCTCAAGGCACTCGTGTTCCAATTTGCCACGCTCACCGATGTGAGCTGGCAGATGTCGGGTGAAGTGATCCTGATGACACTTCTGGGCGGCATCGGCACCATGGTGGGGCCGATCGTTGGGGCCGGGCTTGTGGTGACGCTTCAGAACTATCTCGCCACCTCTCCGCTGCCCGTCACCATCGTCACTGGGACGATCTTCATGATCTGCGTGCTTATCTTCCGGCGAGGCATTGTCGGCGAAATCCAGGCGCTCCTGCGCCGGCGGAGTTAGCCGAAGTGCATAAGGGAGCCATTTGTGGAGCTTTAAGCATGGCGACGCTCTCCTCTGGCCCGGGAGGGCAGAAGAGGGTGTGGAAGAACGCCGATCCATCGCTTGGACCGAGCATCCATGGCTGAAATCTTCGATTACATTATCGTCGGTGCTGGAACCGCTGGCTGCCTCCTCGCCAACCGGCTTTCTGCCGATCCGAACATCTCGGTCCTGCTGCTGGAAGCCGGCGGCAAGGACAATTATCACTGGATTCACATCCCGGTCGGCTATCTCTACTGCATCTCCAACCCCCGCACGGACTGGTGCTTCATAACCGATGCCGAACCCGGGCTCGCCGGCCGCTCGCTTGCCTATCCGCGCGGCAAGGTGCTGGGCGGCTGCTCCTCGATCAACGGCATGATCTATATGCGCGGGCAGGCGCGCGACTACGATCTCTGGCGGCAGATGGGCTGCACCGGCTGGGGTTGGGACGACGTGTTGCCCTACTTCAAAAAAACGGAGGACTATTATCTCGGCCCCGACGAAATGCATGGGGCGGGCGGGGAATGGCGGGTCGAGGAGGCCCGCGTGCGCTGGGAGATCCTGGACGCGTTCCAGAAAGCCGCGGAAGCGATAGGCATTCCCCGGACAGATGATTTCAACCGGGGCAACAATGAGGGGTCCTCCTATTTCAAGGTTAACCAGCGCCGCGGCATTCGCTGGAACGCCTCAAAAGCTTTCTTGCGGCCCATCCGGCACCGCCGCAATCTCAGGATCGAGACGAATGCCCATGCGCGTCGTCTTCTCATCGAGGATCTTACGGCTCGAGGGGTGGAGTTCGATCAGCTCGGCGCCACGCGATATGCACATGCCCGCCGCGAGGTGATCCTCGCTGCCGGCGCCATCGGTTCGCCTCATCTTCTGGAGCTCTCCGGCATTGGCAATGGGGAAGCGCTGCAGAAGGCCGGCATTCCCGTCCTGCTCGAACGTCCCGGTGTTGGCGAGAACTTGCAGGATCACCTGCAGCTGCGCTGCGCTTACAAAGTCTCGGGCATCCGCACGCTGAACGAACGGGCAGGGCGCCTCATGGGCAAGATGGCGATCGCGCTGGAATATGCCATCAGCCGCTCCGGGGCCATGTCCATGGCGCCCAGCCAGCTTGGCATGTTCACACGTTCGGACGCGTCCTATGAGACGCCGAATCTGGAGTATCACGTGCAGCCGCTGACGCTCGAGAAGTTTGGCGAACCGCTGCACGCTTTTCCGGCTTTTACCGCCAGCGTCTGCAATCTTAAGCCGGACAGCCGGGGCTCCGTCCATGCAGCCTCGCCGGATTTTCGTAAGCAGCCGGCGATCCGGCCGAACTACCTTTCCACCGAGACGGACCGGCAGGTGGCAGCCGATGCCATTCGGCTCACCAGGCGCATTGTGACCCAGGAGCCCCTCAAACCCTATCGCCCGGAGGAGTTCAAGCCGGGGCCTGACTTCCAAACGGAAGAGGAATTGGTGCAAGCTGCGGGATTGATCGGGACAACGATCTTTCATCCCGTCGGAACCTGCCAAATGGGTGCGGATCAAGAATCCGTCGTTGACCCGGCCTTGAAGGTTCGTGGAGTCTCGCGCCTTCGCATCGCCGACGCTTCCGTGATGCCGACCATCACCTCCGGCAACACGAACTCGCCGACTCTGATGATTGCGGAAAAGGCGGCCGATCTTATCCTCACTGACGCGCGCCGATGAGGAGATGGCAGGAACAACTCCGCCAGCCAGGTCTTGATAGTAGCGCCTGCTGACCTTTGAGGGAGGAGAATATGGGTTACCCACCCAGACCCGCGCCAGAGCCCATACCGGACCCGCCGCGTCCGGAGCCGATTCCGCCGGATCCCGATCCGGAGCCGACCAGGTAGTCCGTTCGCAGGCTCGCAATCATGCGAGAGTAACCCGCCGGGTTTGGCCGGCGGGTTTTTCGCTGGCCCTATTTCGGCCAGACCCACTTATGCAGATTCTCTCTCCCTATCGGGCCATAGATGTTCTCGAGAAAGCGAGTGGTGCTGTCCAGGGTGGCTCCGGATTTCAGCATGTTGTGAGCCTGTTCCTGGTAAATGTCGCGAATGGTCTCGCCAGTGCCAGGAACCTTCCAAGCGGTTGACGTGTCCGCGCGAGCCGGGATTGGCGGATTGGTGGGCGAGTTCGGCCGGCTATATCCGATTTCATGGATCTGGCCCGGCGCCGGTCGGACCGGAACCAAGGGCGGCAACTCCGGAAGAGCTTGCGAAGAGCTTCCGGCCCCATTGTCGTTGGTTACACCGTTAGGCATGGTTTGAAATCCCCATCATTTAACAAGGGCAGGGTAAATCCCGCTCCGATTATGACGGGATCGAAAATTCCGAAGTCGGATATGGCCTTGTCTCTGCCGTCGAATGTCGGAACCCTTGCGTTTCTTCGAAGCGGACAATTCTATCCATCTGCAACCCTGAAGCCGTCCGGAGCGTTGCAAGCTCGGTGCAATGGGGGACTCCGGTGCAGCACATAGCGCGCCTGGTCGATCGGTGGCTTTCGCAATCCTTGGCGAGACAATTTCTGCTCGCCGGTGGCGTGGTGGCGTTGCTCGCTATGCTACTGGTGGGGGCTTTGGTAACCAGGCTCATCGAAGAAGCCGTGACGCGCAACTCTGCGGCCAGCACTGCGCTTTATGTGGATAGCGTGATCGCGCCGCTCCTCCCGGATATGCAGAAGGGCGCAACGCTTGGTGATGCGGAAACGCGTGCCCTTGACGAGACATTAGGGCTCGGCGCCCTTGGAAGACGGCTGGTATCGTTCAGGATCTGGCGCCCGGACGGCACCATCGTCTATTCGAGCGATAAGAGTCTCGTCGGCAAGCATTTCGAACCCAACCCCAATATCCGCGCGGCTTTCTCCGGTTCGATGGTGGCGGAGTTCAACAAGGTTGACGATGTCGAAAGCGAAGCCGAGCGCAGGACCGGTCAACCCCTGCTCGAGATCTATAATCCGATACTGCAACCGTGGTCGGGCGAAGTGGTTGCCGTTTCGGAGTTTTACGAGGTTGCGACGGAGTTCGAGCGGAGCCTCAATCAGGCTCGCATCCGCAGCTGGATCGCGGTGGCAATTATCACCTTGGGCTTCTTTCTCGCTCTCTCGGTGATCGTCTTGCGGGGGAGCCGGATCATCGATCGCCAGCGGGAGGCTCTCGGCGACCGCGTGGCCGAGCTTTCGCGGCTGCTTGCGCAGAACAAGGCGCTGCATGAACGCGTGACGCGGGCTTCCCAACGCGTGGCTTCTCTCAACGAGGGCTATCTCAGACGGATCGGGGCGGACCTGCACGACGGACCGGCTCAGCTCGTGGCACTTGCGGCGCTCCGGCTCGACGGCGAAGCGGTCAGCACCGCTGCCGGAGCCGACAAGGAGCTTTCCCGTGAAATGTCCACAATTAAGGAAAGTCTCGATGAGGCGCTGCGTGAAATCCGAAGCATCTGCAATGGGTTGGTCCTGCCCAATATAGAAGGGGCCGATCTGCAGGATATCCTCAGTCGTGTCGTCCAGGCGCACGAGCAGAGGACAGGAAGCAGGGTTCATATGGAAGTAGCGGGTTCTTCACAGCCGCTCCCGGCCGCGGCGAAAATCTGCATCTACCGCTTCGCCCAGGAAGCACTGAACAACGCTTACCGTCATGGCCGGGGCATCTGCCAGAGCATCAAGCAGAGCTGCGAAGAAGGCCGTGTCGTCGTGGAAATATCGGATGGAGGGCCTGGTTTTGATCCTGAAAACATCCGTCCGGACGCCGTTGGCCTCGTCGGATTGCGCGAACGGGTAGAAAGCCTTGGCGGCCGCTTTTTCGTGGAGGCGTCTCCAACCAGGGGGACGCGTGTGATTATGTGGCTTAACCTGGATGAGATGGAGTTGGTCCGATGAAGCCGATTAGGATTGCGGTGGTGGACGATCACCCGTTGTTCAGGGAAGGAGTTACCCGCAGCCTGTCCGAGATCGGAAGCTTCGAAGTCGTAGGGGAGGGCAGCAGCAGCGAGGAAGCCATTCGTATTGTCGAGGAGAGACGTCCGGATATCCTGCTGATGGACATCTCCATGCCTGGCGGCGGGTTGAACGCGCTGCACGCCATTCTTGAGAGGCTACCCGAACAGAAAGTGATCATGTTGACGGTATCGGAGGCGAGCGACGATGTGATCGGCGCGTTGCGCGCGGGTGCAAAAGGCTATGTCCTGAAGGGTGTCGGTTCACGGACTTTGGCAGAGGCTGTGCGCATGGTTGCGGCGGGCCAAAGTTACGTTTCGCCCACATTGTCGGCCCGCTTGATCGGAGATCTTTCCACCGGCAACCCGCATTCGGGCCCCGATCCGATATCGGAACTCACGGATCGGGAGTTCCAGATCTTGAAGCTCGTTGCCGGCGGCTTGAGCAACAAACGCGTCGCGCTTCAACTGGACCTGCAGGAAAAGACGATCAAGCATCATCTGACGCGGATTTTTGCGAAGCTCGGAGTGAGCAATCGCACGGAAGCCGCGCTGACCCTGCGTGCCTCCCTTGACGGACAAGAGACAAGGGACAGGGCACCTGTATCCAGATTAATCGGATAGACTCTGAAGCCTTGTCCGATCGGATCTTCTTGCCGGTCGGTTGATGATGGTCCGCCCCTTGGCGTCAGTCATGATGTAACGGCCGTTTCGCACTCGCTCTGTCATCCCATTGGGATGGCGGGCCTCGATCGTCGATCCGCGGGTTACGACACTTGCCTTGCCTCCGCCATCCGCGGGCGACCTTCCACCAGTTGCGCCGCCGCCGCGGCCTGAACCGCGACCTCCCTTTCCTCCGCCATTATTGCCATTGCCCTTGCTGCCGCGACCTCCATCCGCCGGGCCGGAGTTTCCGTTATTGCTATTCCCGCCCCCATTACCTCCTCCATTGTTTCCACCGCCATTGCCACCGCCGCTGTTCCCGCCGCCATTGCCACCGCCGCTGTTCCCGCCGCCATTGCCGCCGCTGTTCCCTCCACCATTGCCGCCCCCGCTGTTGCCTTGCGCCCACGCCAAGTCTCTGCTTGTCGCCGCCAGAGCAGCGCTAAATGGCAGGCTTATG
>Ga0180222_1000176_pt1 | contig 113515 bp, 100 predicted proteins | sample eDN5th37CKraftOP_FD_151336 | JGI IMG/M metagenome (GOLD analysis project Ga0180222, IMG submission 151336) | Enriched Organic Plus compost microbial communities from Emeryville, California, USA - eDNA 5th pass 37_C Kraft OP (version 2) (version 2) ... | reverse complement strand
CGGGCAAGGGACACGGAGGCGGGAGCGGGAAGGCGGTATTCGGGCATGGAACGACTCCGCGGGCGGCGGCCGGGGGCGTCTATTGTAGCGGCGCATCCACCTCCGCGCCCCGCACGGTTTATGATGCCTGCATTTGCGTAGCCGGAGTCCCGCATGGAATGCACGATCGATTGGAACGGCAGCCACGGCATGCTGTTCGTGGCCCGGACCGGCAGCGGCCACGTGGTGGCCATGGACGGCGCCCCGGACGGCGGCGGCAACAATCTCGCGCCGCGCCCCATGGAGATGGTGCTGGCCGGCACCGGCGCCTGCTCGGCCTACGACGTGGTGCTGATCCTCAAGCGCGGCCGCCACGCGGTCACCGGCTGCTCGGTGCGCCTGCAGGCCAAGCGCGCCGAGACCGACCCCAAGGTATTCACCCGCATCGAATACGTCTACACCGTGACCGGCCGCAAGCTGCCGGCCGCGGCCGTGGAGCGCGCGGTGCAGCTTTCGCACGACAAGTACTGCTCGGCCTCGGCCATGCTGGCGCCTACCGTGGCCATGACCCACACGGTGGAAATCGTCGACGCCGCCGCCGAGCCCGCCTAGATTCGTGGACGCCAACCGGAGCCAGGCCCCAGCGCCCGCCGCCATGCAGCAATACGAAGACTTCATGCGCCACGTCTACGAACGCGGCACCCTCAAGACCGACCGCACCGGCACCGGCACCCGCTCGGTGTTCGGCTACCAGATGCGCTTCGACCTGGCGCGGGGCTTCCCGCTGGTCACCACCAAGAAGCTGCACACCCGCAGCATCGTGCTGGAATTGCTGTGGTTCCTGCGCGGGGACGGCAACGTGCGCTGGCTGCAGGAGCGCGGCGTGAGCATCTGGGACGAATGGGCCGGGCCCGACGGCGACCTGGGGCCCATCTATGGCGTGCAATGGCGTTCCTGGCCCGCGCCCGACGGCCGCCACATCGACCAGATCTCCCAGGTGCTGGAACAGATCCGCCGCACCCCCGACTCGCGGCGGATGATCGTCTCGGCATGGAACGTGGGCCAGATTCCCGAGATGGCGCTGCCGCCCTGCCATGCGATGTTCCAGTTCTATGTGGCCGACGGCAGGCTGTCGTGCCAGCTCTACCAGCGCAGCGCCGACATCTTCCTGGGCGTGCCCTTCAATATCGCCAGCTACGCGCTGCTCACGCACATGGTGGCGCAGCAGTGCGACCTTGAGCCCGGCGATTTCGTGTGGACCGGCGGCGACTGCCACATCTACAGCAACCACTTCGAGCAGGTGGCGCTGCAGCTTTCGCGCCCGCCCTACCCCTACCCGCGGCTGCGCATCAAGCGTCGTCCGGCTTCGCTGTTCGATTACGAATACGAAGACTTCGAGATCCTGGACTACCAGTGCCACCCGCACATCAAGGGGGTGGTGGCGGTATGACCGTGCGGGACGCCGCGCAGCGGCCGCAGGACGATGCGCCTGCCGCTCCGGCCCTGGCGCTGGTCGTGGCCTATTCCTCGAACCGCGCCATCGGGCGGGACAACGCCCTGCCCTGGCGGCTGCCGGGCGACCTGGCGCATTTCAAGCGCACCACGCTGGGCCACCCCATCGTCATGGGGCGCAAGACCTGGGAATCGCTGGGCCGCCCGCTGCCCGGGCGGCTCAACGTGGTGATCAGCCGCGATCCCGCCTACCGGGCCGGGGGCGCGGTGGTGGCCGGCAGCCTGGACGAGGCGCTGGCGGCCTGCGGCGGCGCGCCGCTGGCCTGCGTGATCGGCGGCGCGCAGGTCTACGCGCTGGCGCTGCCGCGCGCGCAGCGGGTGGTGGCTACCGAAATCCACGCCCGGGTCGAGGGCGACGCCTTCTTTCCCGACCTGCCCGCCTCGCAATGGCGCGAGGTCGCGCGCGAGCCGCAGCCGGCCGAGAACGGCTACGCCTACGATTTCGTGACCTACGAGCGCGCGCCGGGATAGCGCGGGACGGCAGCCCGGCAGGCCGGCGCGCTCGCGGCGGGCCGGCGCTCATGCGGGCCCGCCGCCCTCCCCCGCCCGCTCCAGGAAACGCCACAGCGTGGGCGCCTGCGCATAGGCCACGTTGAAGCGCAGCCAGGGCGTGTCGCGATCTTCCACGTCGAAGTACGCCCCGGGGGCCAGCCAGATGCCGTCGTGCAGCGCCAGCTCGGCCAGCCGGTTCGAGCCCCGGCCGGCGGCGCCCGCACGCGGGCGCGCCCACAGGAAGAGGCCGGCCTGCGGCTGGGCGTAGATTTCCATGCCCAGCGCTTCCATGCGCGCGGTCACCTGCCCGTGCGCCAGCGTCAGTCGCTCGCGCACGCGCTCGACGTGGGGCCGGTAATGGCCGTCGCGCACCACGCGGTGCACGATGCGCTCCATCAATTCGGGCGAGGTCAGCCCCACCGCCATCTTGGTGCGCGCCAGGTCGCGCACCAGGTCGCGCTGCGCCACCACGTAGCCCACCCTCATGGAAGGACTGATGGTCTTGGAATAGCCGCCCAGGTGGATCACGCGGTTGCCGCCGTCGAGCGCCGCCAGCACGGGCGCGACGCCGCCCAGCAGGGGACGCGAGACGTCGTCCTCGACCACCCACATGCCGTGGCGCTCGGCCGCCTGCAGCACGCGGAAGGCGTTGGCCATGGACAGCGATGTACCGGTGGGGTTCTGCAGTACGGTGTTGACGAACAGGGCGCGCGGATGCCGGGCGGCCGCCGCTTCCAGCGCGTCGATGTCCAGCCCTTCGGCGGTGCGCGGCACGGCGATGATGCGCATACCAGCCAGGCGCAGCATCTGCAGCAGGTTGGTGTAGCCGGGGGATTCGACCACCACGGCATCGCCCGGGCGCAGCAGCGTGCGCACCACCAGGTCCAGGCCCTGGGTGACGCCCTGGGTGGTCAGTACCTGGGCCGGCTCGACCTGCATGCCGTGTTCGGCCAGCCCGGCGGCCACCTGTTCGCGCAGCGGCGCGTAGCCGTAGGGGTGGCCGTAGCCGCCGATCTGCGCGGCCGGCACCCGGGCCTGCTGGCGCAGGGCGTGGTGCAGGCCCGTTTCGTCCACCCACTCCGGGGGCAGCCAGCCGCAGCCGGCCTTGATGGGAACCGAGTGGTCGGCGAAGATGTCCGACAGCAGCCAGGCCGCGCCCAGCCGCGGCGGCTGCCACGTCTGCGCGGCGCCCTGCCCGCCCGGGCGGCCGCGGGCCGCGACGCGGTAGCCGGAACCGCGGCGCGCGTCCAGCCAGCCCTGGGCCGCCAGGCGGCCGTAGGCAGTGGCCACGGTAAAGGTGCTGACGCCGTGGCGGCGGGCGAATTCGCGCACGGAAGGAACCGCCATGCCAGGGCGCAGCGACTGGCCCTCGATGGCGCGCACGAAGGCGTCGACGACCTGTTCCACCAGCGTGGACGCGCGGCCGCGGTCGCGCACCGGCCGGAAATCCGGCGCGCACGCCTGGCTCGGCGGGGAAGCGGAGGGGATCATCGAGCGGGTCCTGTGCCGGCGCACGGCTGTACGGTTGAGCCGGCTGTAGCTGTACAGTCAGGGGGATTTTCCACGATTGTATATTTCCGGCGGCCCGGCGCCGCCCCAGAATGCCGTATCGGCCGACAGCCGGCGCCCGCGGGCGCCGGCGGGTTCCGGCCACGCCACTGGAGATCCGCCATGAACGCCCCCGCCTCCCTGCCCGACCTGTCCCATCTGTGGATGCCTTTCACCGCCAACCGGCAGTTCAAGACCGACCCGCGCATGCTGACGGGCGCCAAGGGCATGTACTACACGTCGGCCGACGGCCGGCGCATCCTGGACGGCACCTCCGGCCTGTGGTGCGTGAACGCCGGCCATTGCCGCGACGAGATCGCGCAGGCCATCGCCCACCAGGCCGCGAACCTGGACTACGCTCCCGGCTTCCAGCTGGGCCACCCGGACGCGTTCCAGGCGGCCAGCGCGGTGGCCTCGTTCATGCCGGAAGGCATGGACCGCATCTTCTTCACGAATTCCGGCTCCGAATCGGTCGATACCGCGCTCAAGATCGCTCTGGCCTACCACCGCGCCCGGGGCGAAGGCCAGCGCACGCGCCTGATCGGGCGCGAACGCGGCTACCACGGAGTGGGCTTCGGCGGCATCTCGGTCGGCGGCATCGGTCCGAACCGCAAGGCGTTCTCGGGCGCGCTGCTGCCGGCGGTGGACCACCTGCCCCATACGCACGACCTGGAGCACAATGCCTTCACGCGCGGGCAGCCGGCCTGGGGCGCCCACCTGGCCGACGAGCTCGAACGCATCCTGGCCCTGCATGACCCGTCCACCGTGGCGGCGGTCATCGTCGAGCCCATGGCCGGATCGACGGGCGTGCTGGTCCCGCCCAAGGGCTACCTGGAGCGGCTGCGCGAAATCACGTCGCGACACGGCATCCTGCTGATCTTCGACGAGGTCATCACCGCCTACGGCCGGCTGGGCGCGGCCACGGCCAGCGAGCACTTCGGCATCACCCCGGACCTGCTCACCATGGCCAAGGGCATCAGCAACGCCGCCATCCCGGCCGGCGCGGTGGCGGCCCGTCGCGAGATCCACGACGCCATCGTCGACGGCGTGCAAGGCGGCATCGAGTTCTTCCACGGCTATACCTATTCGGCCCACCCGATTGCCGCCGCCGCCGTGCTGGCCACGCTGGGGCTGTACCGCCGCGACAAGCTGTTCGAGCGCGCGCGCGACCTGTCGCCGGCCTTCGAGCAGGCGGCCCACGCACTGCAGGGCGCCCCGCACGTGATCGACGTGCGCAACCTGGGGCTGGTGGCCGGCATCGAACTGCAGCCCCGCGAGGGCGCGCCCGGCGCGCGCGCGGCGGAAGTGTTCCGCAAGTGCTTCGACCGCGGGCTGCTGGTGCGCTATACGGGCGACATCCTGGCGATCTCGCCGCCGCTGATCATCGAAGCCGACGAGATCGGGCAGATCTTCGACACCCTGGGCGCCGTCCTGCGCGACGTCCGCTAGCCGCCCGAGCGGGCCGGCAGGCGCACGCGCGACTGCCGGCCCGCTCGGCGACCCGCCGCTTTCCCTTTCCTTCCGGACCGACCATGAAGCAGATTCCCCACCATATCAACGGACAGGCCGTGCCGGGCACGGGCCCGCGCCAGTCCGACGTGTTCAACCCCGCTCTGGGCGAAGTCGCCGCCCGCACGCCGCTGGCTTCGCCGGCCGAGGTCGATGCCGCGGTCGAGGCCGCGCGCGCGGCCTTCCCGGCCTGGAGCGAAACGCCGGCGCTGCGGCGCGCGCGGGTGCTGTTCCAGTTCAAGCACCTGGTCGAGCAGCACCAGGACGAGCTGGCCGGCATCATCACGCGCGAGCACGGCAAGGTGTTTTCCGACGCCAAGGGCGAGGTGGCGCGCGGGCTGGATGTGGTCGAATTCGCCTGCGGCATTCCGCACCTGCTCAAGGGCCAGTACACCGACCAGGTGGGCGGCGGCATCGACAACTGGAGCCTGCGCCAGCCGCTGGGGGTGGTTGCCGGCGTGACGCCGTTCAACTTTCCCATGATGGTGCCGTGCTGGATGTTCCCGGTGGCGCTGGCCTGCGGCAACACCTTCGTGCTGAAGCCTTCGGAGCGCGACCCGTCGACGGCCGTGCGGCTGGCGGAGCTGCTCCAGGAAGCCGGACTGCCGGACGGGGTGTTCAACGTGGTGCACGGCGACAAGGTGGCGGTGGACGCGCTGATCCAGCATCCGGACGTGTCGGCCCTGTCTTTCGTGGGCTCCACGCCCATCGCCCAGTACATCTATACCGAGGGCGCGGCGCGCGGCAAGCGCGTGCAGGCGCTGGGCGGCGCCAAGAACCACCTGGTGGTCATGCCCGACGCGGACCTGGAGCAGGTAACGGACGCGCTGATCGGCGCGGCCTACGGTTCGGCCGGCGAGCGCTGCATGGCGATCTCCGTGGCGGTGGCGGTGGGCGACGTGGCCGACAAGCTGGTGGCGCGCCTGGCGCCGCGCGTGAAGGCGCTGAAGATCGGCGACGGCATGGACGCGCAGACGGAGATGGGCCCGCTGGTGACGGCCCAGCACCGCGCGAAGGTGGCGGGCTATATCGAGGACGGGGTGGCAGCCGGCGCGGAACTGGTGGTGGACGGACGCAACCATACGGTGCCGGGCCGGGAGAACGGGTTCTTCCTGGGCGGGACGCTGTTCGACAAGGTGACGCCGGCGATGAATATCTACCGCGAGGAGATTTTCGGGCCGGTGCTGTGCGTGGTGCGGGTGCCGGACCTGGCCGCGGCGGTGGAGCTGGTCAACGCCCACGAGTTCGGCAACGGGGTGTCGTGCTTCACGTCCGACGGCGGCGTGGCGCGGGCGTTCTCCCGCAGCATCAAGGTGGGCATGGTGGGGATCAACGTGCCGATCCCGGTGCCCATGGCGTGGCATTCCTTCGGGGGGTGGAAGCGGTCGCTGTTCGGCGACCACCATGCCTACGGGGAGGAAGGGGTGCGCTTCTACACGCGGTACAAGAGCATCATGCAGCGGTGGCCGGACAGCATCGCCAAGGGGGCGGAATTTACTTTGCCGGTGGCGAAGTAAAGGGTTTGCTCTCGGGGGTGGTTGCCGCCGCGCAGGGATATAGGGTTCTTTAGCCGTCCGCTGTCGGCCGGGCCCGCCCTGCGGCGCGCCGGACATGCGGGAAGAGGCTGGCCTCGGAAATCTGTTTGTCCCCGAGAGGTGCCCGCCCCCAGAGGACGGGCCACCTTGAAACCCGACCTGGCCGGACAAGGCGTCCGCCTGGGAATCGGTCCTGCCCGGACCCCGGCGTCAGGCGTAGGTCTCGACCGGCGGGCAGGCGCAGACGAGGTTGCGGTCGCCGTAGGCGTTGTCGACCCGGGCCACCGGCGGCCAGTACTTGTTCTCGCGCACGCACGGCAGCGGATACGCCGCCTGGTTGCGCGGATAGTCGTGGTGCCAGTCCTCGGCCATCAGCATGGCCGCGGTATGGGGCGCGTTCTTGAGGACGTTGTCCTCGCGGTCGCGCTCGCCGCGCTCGATCGCGGCGATTTCCTCGCGTATGGCGATCATGGCGTCGACGAAGCGGTCCAGCTCGGCCAGCCCTTCCGATTCGGTCGGCTCGACCATCAGCGTGCCCGCCACCGGGAAGCTCATGGTGGGGGCGTGGAAGCCGTAGTCGATCAGCCGCTTGGCGATGTCCTCGGCGGTCACGCCGCTGCTTTCCTTGAGCGGACGCAGGTCCAGGATGCACTCGTGGGCCACGCGGCCATTGCGCCCGGCGTACAGGACGGGATAGTGGCCGCGCAGGCGCGATGCCACGTAGTTGGCGTTGAGAATGGCGACTTCCGTCGCCCGGCGCAGGCCGGCCGCGCCCATCAGCGCAACGTAGACGTAGGAAATCGGCAGGATGCCGGCCGAGCCGTACGGGGCGGCCGCCACCGGGCCCACCGGCGCGCCATCCGGCAGCCGGCCGTCGGGGCCGACCGCGCCGGGCAGATAGGGCGCGAGGTGCGCGCGCACCGCCACCGGGCCTACGCCCGGGCCGCCACCGCCGTGGGGAATGCAGAAGGTCTTGTGCAGGTTCAGGTGCGAGACGTCCGAGCCGAACTTGCCCGGCTTCGCCAGCCCAACCATGGCGTTCATGTTGGCGCCGTCCATGTAGACCTGGCCGCCGGCGTCGTGCACCAGGCCGCAGATCTCGGTGACCGCTTCCTCGAACACGCCGTGGGTGGAGGGATAGGTGATCATGAGGGCCGCCAGGCGCCCGCCCACCTGGCCGAGCTTGGCGCGCAGGTCCGCCACGTCGACGTTGCCCCGGGCATCGGAGGCTACCACCACCACTTCCATGCCGGCCAGCTGGGCCGACGCGGGATTGGTGCCGTGGGCCGAGGCCGGGATCAGGCAGACGTTGCGGTGCGATTCGCCGCGCGCCGCGTGGTAGGCGCGGATCGCCAGCAGCCCGGCGTATTCGCCCTGCGCGCCGGAATTGGGCTGCAGGCTGACGGCGTCGTAGCCGGTGATCTCGCACAGGGCGCGCGAGAGGCGCTCGACCAGTTCGCGGTAGCCCCCGGCCTGTCCGGCGGGTGCGAAGGGGTGCATGTGCGCGAAGCCCGGCCAGGTGATGGGGATCATCTCGGCGGTGGCGTTGAGCTTCATGGTGCAGGAGCCCAGCGGGATCATGCTGCGGTCCAGCGCGAGGTCCTTGTCGGCCAGGCGGCGCAGGTAGCGCAGCATGTCGGTTTCCGAGCGCACGCTGGAGAAGACGGGGTGCGACAGGATGGCGCCGCGCCGCGCCAGGCCTTCGGGTATGCCGCCGGCCGGGGCGTCGGGCAGCCGGTCCACGGACACGGGGGCCTTGCCCAGCGCCGCGGCGAAGACGTCGACCAGCGCCTGCAGGTCGTCGGCCGTGACCGTCTCGTCCAGCGACAGCGCCACGCGGCCCGCGTCGACCGGCCGCAGGTTGATGCGGGCGCGCGCGGCCTGCTGCAGGATATCTGCCGTGCGCGCGCCGGTATCGAGCAGCAGCGTGTCGAAGAAGGTGTCGTTGAGCGTGCGCAGCCCGAGCGTGCGCAGCGCGTCGCGCAGCGCCGCGGCCTGGCGGTGCACGCGCTGCGCGATGCGCGCGATGCCGGCCGGGCCGTGCCAGACGGCGTACATGCCGGCCATCACCGCCAGCAGCACCTGAGCGGTGCAGATGTTGGAGGTGGCCTTTTCGCGGCGGATGTGCTGCTCGCGGGTCTGCAAGGCCAGCCGCAGCGCGGGCGCGCCCTGTGCGTCGCGCGAGACGCCGACCAGGCGGCCGGGCATGTTGCGCTTGCAGGCGTCCTTGCAGGCCATGAAACCGGCGTGCGGCCCGCCGAAGCCGAAGGGCACGCCGAAGCGCTGGGCCGAACCGACGGCGATGTCCGCCCCCCACTCGCCCGGCGGGGCCAGCAGGGCCAGGGCCAGCAAGTCGGTGGCGCAGGCCACCAGCGCGCCCCGGGCGTGCGCGGCATCCGCCAGCGCCCGGTAATCGGCCACGCCGCCCAGGCTGTGCGGATACTGCAGCAGCACGCCGAAGCAATCCGGCAGGCCGCGGGCTTCGTCGCCCACCTCGACCCGGATGCCCAGGCCTTCGGCGCGGGTGCGCACCACGGCGATGGTCTGCGGGTGGCAGTGGACCGACACGAAGAAGACGTCGCTGCCGGCCTTCGCCCCGCGGCGCGCCAGCGTCATGGCCTCGGCGGCCGCCGTGCCCTCGTCCAGCAGCGAGGCGTTGGCGATGTCCAGCCCGGTCAGGTCGGCCACCATGGTCTGGAAGTTCAGCAGCGCCTCCAGCCTCCCCTGGGAGATCTCCGGCTGGTACGGCGTGTAGGCGGTGTACCAGGCGGGGTTTTCCAGGATGTTGCGCAGGATCACGTTGGGCGTGTGGGTGCCGTAGTACCCCTGGCCGATGTAGCTGCGGTAGAGCTGGTTGGCGCCGGCCAGCCGCGCCAGTTCGGCCAGCACGTCGGGCTCGCTGCGCGGCCCCGGCAGTTCCAGCGGTTGCCCCAGGCGGATGCCGGGCGGAACGACTTCGTCGATCAGCGCGTCCAGGGAAGGCACGCCCAGCCCGGCCAGCATGCGGCGCTGGTCCTCGTCGGAGGGCCCGATGTGGCGGGGCAGGAAATCGGCATTGGGGTCTAGGTCACGCAGCATGGAGATCTCGCGAAGAGGCGCGGGCGCAGGGGTAGGCGGCCTCAGCCTCCGGCGCCCGCCTGGTAGCCGGCGGCGTCGAGCAGGCCGTCGACGTCTGCCGGGTTGTCGGGCCGGATCTTGAAGATCCAGGCGGTGAAGGCGGATTCGTTGATGAGGTTGGGACTGGCTTCCAGCTCGGTATTGAAGGCGGTGATCTCGCCGGCCACCGGCGCGTAGATGTCGGAGGCGGCCTTGACCGACTCCACCACGCCCGCCGTGGCGCCCGCGGCCAGCTTGGCGCCGACGTTGACGTCGCCAACGAACACCAGGTCGCCCAGCTGTTCCTGGGCGGTGTCGGTGATGCCGACGGCGTAGACGTCGCCCTCGGCCTTGATCCATTCGTGGGATGCGGTGTACTTGCGATCGGTGGGCAGGCTCATGGGAGCTCCTGGTTCGATGGAATGGGAAAGCCCGCGCGGCCCCGGGGCCGCGCGGGCTTCCAAGTTTACGGGTGTTCGACCGCCTTGCCGTGCCGCACGAAGGGCAGCCGGCAGATGCGCGCGGGCAGCCACTTGCCGCGGATCTCGACTTCGGCCGCGTCGCCCGCGGCCACGCCGGCCGGCACGCGGGCCAGGCCGATGGATACGCCCAGCGTCGGCGACATGGTGCCGCTGGTGACTACGCCCGGGCCGAGCGCGGTGCGCACCGCCATGTGGCTGCGCATGACGCCGCGCTCCTGCAGCATCAGGCCGGCGAAGCCGCAGGGCGCGGCGAAGCGCTCCAGCGCCTCGCGCCCGATGAAGCGCCGCGCCGGATCCTTGAGCGACACCGTCCAGGCCAGCCCGGCCTGGTCCGGCTGGGTGAGTTCGTCCATATCCTGGCCGTACAGGTTCATGCCGGCCTCCAGGCGCAGCGTGTCGCGCGCGCCCAGGCCGCAGGGCGCCACGCCCGCGGCGGCCAGGTCCTGCCACAGCGCGGGAGCCTGCGCGGCCGGCAGCACGATCTCGAAGCCGTCCTCTCCGGTGTAGCCGGTGCGCGCCAGCAGCAGGTCGGCCTGCAGCGCGGCGGCCGAAAACGGCGCCAGCGGCTCGGCCGCCGCCCGCCATTGCGGGCGTGCCGCCCAGACCTTGTCGCGCGCCGCAGGCCCCTGCACGGCGATCATGGCCAGGTCGCGGCGCGGCTCGACCGCGGCGTCGAAACCGCCCGCGGCGATCACCCGCCGCATCCAGGCGAGATCCTTGTCGGCGGTCGCGGCGTTGACCACGACGCGCCAGCGGTCGGGCGCGAAGTAATAGACGATGAGGTCGTCGATCACCCCGCCCTCGGGGTTGAGCATGCAGCTGTAGAGCGCCTTGCCCGGCACGGCCAGGCGGGCCACGTCGTTGGCGAGCAGGCGCGCCAGGAAGGCCGGCGCTCCCGCGCCCGCGACGTCGACGTTGAGCATATGGGACACGTCGAACATGCCGGCGTCGCGCCGCACCGCGTGGTGTTCCTCGATCTGCGAACCGTAGGCCAGGGGCATTTCCCAGCCGCCGAAATCGACCATGCGGGCGCCGGCGGCCAGATGGAGTTCGGCCAGGGGGGTGCGTTTCAGGGCTGCGGACATCGAAGGCTCCAGGTCGAAAGCCGGGTGACGGAACACCGGCCGGGCCTGGGGCCCGCCGGCAAGCATTCCGCCCCTCTGTCCTTTTGCCTGAGAGTTGCCCCGCGCGGCGAACGGCGGGTTTGCACCTTCGGCGCCTGGGCCGCCGGGGGCGGCCAGGTCTCTCCAGAGCGCTGTCCTGTAGCGGCCGAAGGCCGCGGCAATGCCGGCTGCGGTATGGGTGGCCTGAGCGATTCCGGGCGAATTGCGCCTTCGGCGGCGGCCGAACCGGTAGGTTCTCCGCACTCTCCCGCAGCGAGCGTTGACAGCGCGCACAGCATACCGCGAAAGGCTGCCGCCGCAAAGCGATCAGGCGCCTCGGACCGCACCGGGTGCAGGCCGGGTCCGTGCCGTGTGCGCCGGGTCGGCGCCTGCGCCCTACCCCAGCGTCGTATCCAGCAGCATCATCAGTACGAAGCCGGCCATCAGCCCGCAGGTGGCGTACACCTCATGCCCCTTGCGGTGCGATTCGGGAATGATCTCGTGGCTGATGACGAACAGCATGGCGCCGGCGGCGAACCCCAGGCCCCACGGCAGCAGCTCGCCCGACCAGCCGACCACCAGCGCGCCGGCCAGCGCCCCCACCGGCTCGACCAGCCCGGACAGCATGCCCAGGCCGACCGAGAAGGCGCGGCGGTAGCCGGCGGCCAGCAGGGCCAGCGCCACCACCAGCCCCTCCGGCACGTCCTGGATGGCGATGCCCGTGGCCAGGGCGCTGCCGCGCATGGGATCGGTGCCCACGTAACCCACGCCGATCGCCAGCCCTTCGGGCAGGTTGTGCAGGGCGATCGCGAACACGAACAGCCAGGTGCGCCGCAGGCGGTGCGCCTCCGCCCCCTCGCGGCCCTTGATGAAATGCTCGTGCGGCAAGAATCGGTCCAACAGCAGCAGCGCCGCCCCGCCCAGCAGAATGGCCGCGCCCACCACGGACCCCGCCGCCCACGGCCCGTGGCCGGCCGCTTCGGCCGCGGCGATGCCCGGCACGACCAGCGAAAAGGCACTGGCCGCGAGCATGACGCCCGCCCCGAAGCCGAACATGGTGTCCTGGACTTTTTCCGGCAGGGTCTGCGAGAAGATCACCGGCACGGTGCCCAGGGCGGTGGCGGCCGCGGCCACCATGCCGCCGGCGAAGGCGTCGGCCGCATGGGGCAGATGCCCGGCCAGATACTGCCACAGGCCCCAGGCGCCCGCGCAGGCCAGCGCGCCCGCGACGACCCAGGCGCCCGCCCCCATGGCCGGCAGGCGCAGGCGTCCGGCGGTACTCATGACCGCGCCTTGCGGCCGCCGGCGCACCGTCTCGCTCCCGGCGCAGCGGCAAGCACCCCGGCCGGCCGGGCATGCCCGCTCATGGCTTCGCGGCCCCGTAGCGGCGCTCGACCTCGGCCCAGTCGACCACGTTGTAGAAGGCGCCGATGTATTCCGGCCGGCGGTTCTGGTACTTCAGGTAGTAGGCGTGCTCCCACACGTCCAGCCCCAGCACCGGCACATTGCCGGCCATCAGCGGGCTATCCTGGTTGGCGCTGCTGTCGACGACCAGCTTGCCGGCGGGCGTCACGCACAGCCACGCCCAGCCGCTGCCGAAACGGGTCAGCGCCGCCTTGGTGAAGGCTTCGCGGAAGGCGTCGAAACCGCCGAGCTCGTCGTCGATCGCCTTGGCCACCCTGCCCTGCGGCTTGCCCCCGCCCTGCGGCGACATGACCGTCCAGAACAGGCTGTGGTTGGCGTGGCCGCCCCCGTTGTTGCGAACCGCGGCGCGCACGCCCTCGGGCAGCGCGTCGATCCGGGCCAGCAGCGTTTCCAGCGGCTCGTCGGTGGACAGGCCGGCGCCTTCGAGCGCGGCGTTGAGGTTGTTGACGTAGGTCTGGTGGTGCTTGGTGTAGTGGATTTCCATCGTCAGCGCATCGATATTCGGCTCGAGCGCATCGTAGGCATAGGGCAAGGGGGGCAGGGTATAGGCCATGCGGACTCCTGTTCTTCTCCCGTAGGGAGGGTCGTTGACCGCCGCCGGCCGGCGGCGGCGAGATCAGTGCGGCAGCGTCTCGCCGGGATGCTTCCAGAGCAGCGCGGCGGCGCGGCGCGCCCGGGCGTGCCCGGGATGGCGCTGCAGGAAATTCTGCAATTGCACGTAGGTCACGCGGCCATGGCGCCAGGCCGCCAGCCGGCGCTCGGGCGTCTCGCGGGCGTCGCTCAGCATGCCGTGCAGCAACTCGTGTGCCCGGCAGAGATGGGCGGCGGCCAGGTCCGCGTCGGGCCGGGATGCGCGCAGGTGCAACTCGGCCAGGTTGTGGTGGGACACCACCAGCGCGGCCAGCGCGGTATCCGGCTCGCCCGGACCGTCCTGCAAGGCTTCGGCCAGGGCCAGGGCGGCACGGTAGTGTTCCAGCGCTTCGGCCAGGCTGCCCTGGCCTAAAGCGCGGTTGCCGCGCAACGTCGATCGCTGCCAGTCACCCAGGCTGCGATCGGCGCTAGACACCGCTCCGGCAGCGGATAAGGGCTGCATCTGGACCATCCCGATCCCCTCGCAAAAGGCTGGACATTCACGAACAAAGAAACAATAACAATAATTTAAATGATAGTCATTTCTATTAATGATAACAACCGATCAACACCCCCAGGCGCCCGCCATCCCGAGCGCGTCCATCGCGAACCGCATCGACGCATCCATTAGCTTTCCTAATCCACCCATAGGGTCATCTGCATTGTTTGGCCACCGTTCGCACCGTAGATTGTCGCCGGTGCGAAATCGCGACAAGTCCTGCATCGCACGCGAGACAACCCAGGAGGCCCCATGCTGCGTTTCGATCCCAACCTGCGCTGGATGTTTACCGAACTGCCCATGTTGCAGCGGTACGGCGCGGCCGCGCGAGCCGGTTTCAAGGGCGTGGAGGTAGCCTTCCCTTACGAGTATCCGGCCCGCCGGATCGCCGATTTGCTGGGCGAACACGGCCTGACTCTGGTACAGGTGCTCACCCCCTGCGACTGGGCGGCCGGCGAACGCGGGATCGCTGCCCTCCCGGGGCGCGAAGCCGAGTTCCGCCGCAGCGTGGACACTGCCGTGCAGTACGCCTCGCAGGTGGGCGGCCCCATGGTGCACGCCATGGCGGGGAACATTCCGGCGGACGCGGACCGGAGCCGGTGCCGCGATGTGTTCCTGGAAAACATCGCCTATGCGGCTGAGGCTACCGCCAGCGCCGGGCTGACCCTGATCCTGGAACCGTGCTGCCGGGCACGCTTTCCCGATTACTTCTACAGCCGTATCGACGAAGGGCTGGCATGCATAGAAGCCATTGGCAAGCCCAACGTGAAACTGTGCTTCGACACCTATCACGTGCAGATGGAAGAAGGCAATCTCACCGAGACGCTGCGCCGCGCCTATCCCCATGTGGGGCACGTGCAGATCGGCAATGTGCCGGGCCGGCACGAGCCCGGCACCGGCGAAATCCATTTCCCCTGGTTCTTCGGGCAACTCGAGGCATTGGGCTGGGATCGCTGGGTCGGCTGTGAATACCAGCCGTCCGGACCGACCGCCGAGACACTGCAATGGGGCGCCCCCTACGGCATCGGCGCGCCGCGCTGACAGATACAAGGCTGCAACAACGTTACTGCAAGGACACAAGCATGCTGAGCGCCTCTGACAACGAACTCCTGACCCGCACCGACGCGGACCAGCCGATGGGACAGTATTTCCGGTGCTTCTGGCAGCCAGTGGCGCTGTCGGCCCAGCTGCCCGAGCCCGACTGTACGCCGCTACGGGTGCAGGTGCTGGGCGAGAAGCTCCTGGCATTCCGCGATACCGCCGGGCGCGTGGGGCTGGTCGATCCGGTCTGTCCGCACCGCGGCGCCGATCTCTATTACGGCCGCAACGAAGACTGCGGATTGCGCTGCGTCTTCCACGGCTGGAAGTTCGGTGTGGACGGCAAGGCCATGGACCTGCCGAACGTGCCGCCCGACTCGAATTACCACCGGGATATCGCCATCAAGGCCTACCCCACGCGCGAGTACGGCGGCATCGTCTGGGCCTACATGGGACCCCGTGCCGACGGCCGCGACCTGCCCGAGGTGCCCCGCCTGGAATTCGGCGAACTGCCCGACAGCCATCGCTTCGTGACTAAGAAGCGCCAGGAATGCAATTGGGCACAGGCCATCGAGGGCGCCCTGGACACCTCGCACTTCTCGTTCCTGCACATGCCGGCGCCGTCCGTGCCGTCCAACGAAAATCCCGACGCGCCGGCCGACGAACAGCGCCTGGCATGGATCCGCCGTGACCCGATGCCGCGCTTCTCGATCCTGGCGCATGACGTGGGCTTCGTAGTGGGAGGCGCGCGGCGCGCCGGCGGCAGCAACATCTATTGGCGCATGGCGCATTTCGCACTGCCCTCGCACAGCACGACCCCGTCGACGCTGCCCGGCGAGAACTATTTCGGCTATACCTTCGTGCCCATCACCGATACGGCATGCTGGATCTACACCTACGTATGGAACCCCGATCGCCCGCTCACGGACCAGGAACGGAAGCAGTTGCAGGGCGGCCATGGCGTGGTGGCCGAGGTCGGGCCCGACTACCTGCCCGTACGCAACCGGTCGAACGAATACCTGCTGAACCGGATGGACCAGAAGCACAAGACCTTCACGGGCGTGCAGGGCGTGGCCGAGCAGGACGCGATGATCCAGGAAAGCCAGGGCCCGGTCGCCGATCGCACGCGTGAACACCTGACCGCGACCGACGCGGCGATCGTGCGGTTCCGGCGCACCATGCTGGCCGGCGCCCGGGCGCTGGCCAACGGCGATCCGCCGCAGGCGCCATGGCATCACGAGAGCTACCGGCTGCGCTCGGGCAGCTGGGTGGCCAGCGAAGGCACACCCTTCGAAGAAATCATGAAGGAACGCTTCGGCGATCCGACAGGCCGGGTACAGGCTGCCAAGACCTGATCCACCGGACTGGCGCCGTTCGCCGGAACAGGCGGGGCCATCCATCACAACCAAAGGAGAGAGACCATGAACACCCCTCTGCGCAAGTTCTGCGCCATCGCCTCGCTGCTGTTCTTCGCCTGTTGCGGCGCCGCCGCGGCCGGCTATCCCGCCAAGCCGGTGCGCCTGGTCGTTCCGTATGCGGCGGGCGGGTCGACCGACAGCACCGCGCGCCTGGTCGCCAAGGCGCTGGCCGAACGGCTGGGCCAACCCTTCGTCGTCGAGAACCGCGCCGGCGCGGGCGGCATGATCGGGCAGGACATCATCGCCAAGGCGCCCGCCGACGGCTATATGTTGCTGTTCAGCGCCGCGGGCCCTCTGACCGTCACCCCTCATGCCTACGCCAAGCTGCCCTACGACGCCATCGGTTCATTCACGCCGATCAAACTGGTCGCCCAGTCGCCCCTGGTCCTGGTGGCCAATCCCAAGACGGGCCTGAAGACCGTGCACGACCTGGTCGATGCCGCACGGGCCCAGCCGGGCAAGCTGACGTACGCATCGTTCGGCAACGGCAGCGCCGCCCACCTGGCCGGCGAGCTGTTCAAGTCGATAGAGCACGTCGATATCGTGCACGTTCCCTACAAGGGCAGCGCGCCGGGCCTGGTCGACGTCATCAGCGGGCAGGTCGACGTCATGTTCGATGTGCTGGTCTCGGCCCTGCCCCACGTGCAGGGCGGCGCGCTTGTGCCGCTGGCCATCACGCTGGGCAAGCGTTCGCCGCTGATGCCGGAAGTGCCTACCATGCAGGAGGCCGGCGTGAACGGCTTCGAGGCGGGCACCTGGTTCGGACTGCTCGGTCCGCAGGGGCTTCCCGACGAAGTCGTGGCTCGCCTGTCCCAGGCGCTGGACGAAACGATGCAAACCCCCGAATTCCAGCAAGCGATGATCGCGCAGGGTGCGGAAGTCGCCAGCGGGACGCCGCAATCGTTCGCCCGCTTCTTCCGCGCCCAATACGAAAAATGGGGCAAGGTCGCCCAGATGGCCGGCATCAAGGCCCAATGACCACTTCCCGCCGCCCGCCACCACGCCTGTTGTCCGAGCATCATGAACGACGAGTCGCTGCTTTCCCTGAGGATTCGCTCCATTTCCGAAGAGGCGCGCGGCATCCACGCTTACGAGCTGGTTTCGGGCGATGACCGCCCCCTGCCCGCCTTCACCGCCGGCGCGCATATTTCGCTGGTGCTGCCCGGCGGGCTGCGGCGCAGCTATTCGCTGACGAATTCGCAGCGCGAGCGGCACCGCTACGTGGTCGCGGTCAATCTCGATCCCCGCAGCCGCGGCGGCTCGCGCTACCTGCATGAGCGCGCGCGCGTCGGTGACGTCTTGCCGGCGGCCGCGCCGCAGAACGCCTTCGAGCTGGTCGAGGACGCGCCGCTGTCGGTGTTCATTGCCGGCGGCATCGGCATCACGCCGATACGCGCCATGATCCGGCGCCTGGACGAGCTGGGCAGGCGCTGGGCGCTGCATTATTGCGCCAGGAGGCCTTGCGCCGCGGCTTTCACCGCCGAGTTCGCCGGGGATGAACGGGCGCGCTTCTACTTCGACCAGGCCGAGCCCGCGGACCGGCTGGATATCGAAGCCCTGATCGGCGGCCTGCCGCCGCATGCGCATGTCTACTGTTGCGGCCCCGCCTCGATGCTGGACGCGTTCCTGGCTGCCTCTGCACGGCTGCCGGCTGGCCACGCGCACTACGAACGCTTCGCCGCCGCAGAGGCGCCGGCGCTCGAAGGCGGCTACACCGTCACGCTGGCCCGCAGCGGCCGCACCCTGCCGGTACGGACCGGCCAGACGATCCTGCAGGTCCTGCAGGAAGCCGGCCTGGAACCGGCATTCTCCTGCGGACAGGGCGTGTGCGGCAGTTGCGAGACAACCGTGCTGGCCGGGCGCCCCGACCATCGCGACCAGGTTCTCAGCGCGGAAGAACGGACCGCCGGGCGCAGCATGATGATCTGCTGCTCGGGCAGCCTGGACGACAAGCTTGTGCTCGACCTGTAGCGGCCGGGTCTCAACCCCGGTCGGCCATGAACTCGGTCAGGAACGCTATCAGGCTCTGCGCCGCCGGCGACAGGCTGCGCCCTTTCCGGGTGAAGACGGATACCTGCCGATGAATCACGGGGTCGTATACCGGTATGCCGGTCACGCCATACGCGGACAGCAATGGGGTCGAATACGAGGGCAGCGCGGTCAACCCGTGCCCCCACTTCACCATGCCGATGGCGGTGGTCAGGTAGGACACGGAATGGGCAGGCTTGAGCACCAGCGATTCGGACCAGGCGCGCAAGTCGGCCTGCAGGCGCACCGTGAAATCGAGCGGCAGGCTGATGAACGGATAGTCGAGCACCTGTTTCCAGCTGACTTTCCTCTTGCGCACCAGCGGATGCGTGCGGGGGCAGATGAGCTGGATACGATCCTGGAACAGCCGTTCCTGCCGCATGCCGGCGGGCGTGGCCCGCTGCGGTGCAATGCCGAAATCGGCTTCGTCGTTCAGGACGCGCGTCAGGACCTGCTCGTTGGGCATGTCCAGCATGTGCACGCTGATGCCGGGATGGCGCTGGCCGAACATTGCCAGTATCTCCGGCATGAGCGCCTGGCTGTAGAGCAGCGTACAGGCCACGCGCACGCTGCCGCGCTGGCGCTCGTGCAATTGCAGCGTGCTGTGCACCGCATTGTCGAGTTCGTCGAGAACCTTGACCGCCAGGGGATAGAACTCGGCGCCCGTGACCGACAGCTGGGTATTGCGGCTGTTGCGGTCCAGCAGACGAAAACCCAGCTCGCTTTCCAGTTCGCGCAGCAACAGGCTCAAGGCCGACTGCGTCACGTGCATGCGCTTGGCCGCTTCGGTGAAACTGCCCGCGTTGGTCACATTCACGAAAGCGCGCAACTGCTTGATGGTTATGTTCATGGCGAAACCGGTTCGATGATCGGTTTGGCCATTCTAGAAGGGAATGTTCCTGACCCATCGGACCACGCAAAGGAGATCACCATGAAATTGCTCAGCTTCGAGCGGCAGGGCCTGGCATCCTGGGGCCTGCTCGCGGCGGACGAACGCATCATCGACGGCCAGCCGCTGATGCAGGGCCGCTATCCGTCGCTGCGAGCCGTGCTGCAGGCACAGGCTCTGCCCGAAGTGGCGCGCGCCGCACGGGGCCGCGCCGCCGATTTCGGCCTGGAAGACGTGCGGCTGCTGCCGGTAATACCCGACCCGGGCAAGATCCTGTGCGTGGGCTTGAATTACGAAGAGCACCGCCGCGAAACCCGCCGCGAGCCCACCGGCGAACCGACGCTGTTCCTGCGGGTGGCGACCTCGCAAGTGGGGCACGGCCAGGCCATCCTGTGCCCGGCGGAATCGTCCAGCCTGGACTACGAAGGCGAGATCGCCGTGGTAATAGGCAAGCCGGGGCGCCGTATCGATCCGGCCGACGCCCATGCGTACATCGCCGGCTACGCGCCCTACAATGACGCTTCGGTGCGCGACTGGCAGCAACACACCACGCAATGGACGCCCGGCAAGAACTTCGACGCCACCGGCGCATTCGGCCCCTGGATGGCGACCCGCGACGAGGTGCCTGACGAAGCCGACCTGTCGCTGTGCACGCGGCTGAACGGCGAAGTGGTGCAACAGGCCACGACCGCGCAACTGATCTTCGGCATCCCTCGATTGATCCAATACATCTCGCGTTTTGCAACGCTGGAACCCGGCGATGTGATCGTGACCGGCACGCCCGGCGGGGTGGGGTTCAAGCGCAACCCGCCCCTGTTCATGAAGGACGGCGACCGGGTCGAGGTGGAAGTCGCGGGCGTCGGCTGCCTGTCGAATCGCGTGCGGGCCGGCTAGGGCTTGCGCTACAGCGCCCGCCCGCAAGCCATGGCGGACGCCCAGGCCCACTGGAAGTTGTAGCCGCCCAGCCAGCCGGTGACATCGACCACTTCGCCGATGAAATGCAGGCCGGGTACGGCGCGGGCCTGGAGACTGCGCTGGTCCAGCTCGCGCGTGTCCACCCCGCCGCGCATGACCTCGGCCTTGCGGTAGCCGGCCGTGCCGGCGGGCACCAGCCGCCATTGGTGGATGGCCTGCCCCAGCGCGCGCAGGGTCTTGTCCGGGGCGTCGGCCATGCGCAGCGCGGCCAGTCCGGGCTGCCCGGCGTGCTCGGCCGCGCGCAGCCATTGGTCGGCCAGGCGGCGCGGCCACAGGCCGCCCAGCACGGTGTGCAACTGCTGCCGGTTGCCCGGCTTGGCGGCGACCAGCTCGCCGGCCAGGTCGCGCCCGGCGGCCAGGTCCAGCACGATGGCCTCGCCCGGCTGCCAGTAGCTGGAGATCTGCAGGATCGCCGGCCCCGACAGGCCGCGGTGGGTGAAAAGCAAGTCCTCGACGAAGGCGCCGCGGTCTTTGCCCTGCCCGGCGGACACGCCGGCCTCCAGCGCCACGCCCGCCAGCCCGGCGAAAGGCGCCCACCGCGCGGCGTCGAAAACCAGCGGCACCAGCGCGGGACGCGGCTCCACCACCTTCAATCCGAAGCGGCGGGCCAGCCGCAACCCGAAGTCCGTGGCGCCCAGCTGCGGGATCGCCATGCCGCCGGTGGCCACCACCAGCCGCGCGGCGCGGATCTCGCCTTCGGGGCCGCGCAGGACGAAGCCGCCGGCCTCGCGGCCGGCTTCGTCCACCCGCCACGGCATGCGCCAGTGCACCCGCCCCGCCTCGCATTCGGCGCGCAGCATGGCGATGACGGCCTCGCTGCCTTCGTCGCAGAACAGTTGGCCGCGGTGCTTTTCGTGCCAGCCCAGGCGATGCCGGCGCATCAGCGCCAGGAAATCCGCGGGCGCGTAGCCCGCCAGCGCCGAGCGGCAGAAATGCGGATTGGCGGACAGGAAATTGGCCGGGCCGGTGCCCAGGTTGGTGAAATTGCACCGGCCGCCGCCGGAGATGCGTATCTTCTCGGCCAGCCGCGAGGCGTGGTCGACCAGCGCGACCCGCAGGCCGCGCTGCCCGGCCACGGCGGCGCACATCATGCCGGCCGCGCCGGCGCCCAGCACGGCTACGTCGAACATGCCGCGGCAGCCGGAGCGCGGCGGATGGCAGCGCGCACTCAGCCCTCGATCAGGCAGTCCACGTAGTAGCGCTTGCTGCCGTCCGGGGCGGCCTCTTCGGCCAGGCCGTGGATGTAGGTTTCGAAGCCCGGGAAACGGGCGTTGAACTCGCGCGCGAACTGCAGGTACTGGACGATGGTGCGGTTGAAGCGCTCGCCCGGGATCAGCAGCGGGATGCCCGGCGGATAGGGGGTGAGCAGTACGCCGGTGACGCGGCCTTCCAGCTCGTCGACCTCGACCCGCTCGACCTCGCGGTGGGCCATGCGGGCGAAGGCGTCGGAGGGCTTGAGCGCCGGCATCATGTCGCTCAGGTACATCTCGGTGGTCAGGCGCGCCACGTCGCGTTCGCGGTAGGCCTGGTGGATGGCCTGGCAGAGGTCGCGCAGGCCCATGCGCTCGTAGCGCCGGTGGCCGCGGCAGAACTCCGGCAGGATGCGCCACATGGGCTGGTTGCGGTCGTAGTCGTCCTTGAACTGCTGCAGGGCGGTCAGCAGGGTATTCCAGCGGCCCTTGGTGATGCCGATGGTGAACAGGATGAAGAAGGAATACAGGCCCGTCTTCTCGACCACCACGCCGTGCTCGGCCAGGTACTTGGTGACCAGCGCCGCCGGGATGCCCGTTTCGCCGAAGCTGCCCGACATGTCCAGCCCCGGCGTGATGACCGTGGCCTTGATCGGGTCCAGCATGTTGAAGCCCGGCGCCAGGTCGCCGAAACCGTGCCAGTGCTCGCCGGATTCCAGCAGCCAGTCCTCGCGGTTGCCGATGCCGTCGGTCACCAGGCGGTTGGGGCCCCAGACCTTGAACCACCAGTCGTTCTTGCCGAATTCGGATTCCACCTTGCGCATGGCGCGGCGGAAGTCCAGGGCCTCGCGTATGCTTTCCTCGACCAGCGCGGTGCCGCCCGGAGGTTCCATCATGGCCGCGGCCACGTCGCAGGACGCGATGATGGCGTACTGCGGCGAGGTGGACGTGTGCATGAGGTAGGCCTCGTTGAACACGTTGCGGTCCAGCTTGCGGGTCTCGGACTCCTGCACGATGATCTGCGAAGCCTGCGAGATACCGGCCAGCAGCTTGTGCGTCGAGTGGGTCGCGTACACCATGGCGTCCTGGCTGCGCGGCCGGTCCTGGCCGATGGCGTGCATGTCGCGGTAGAACTCGTGGAAGGACGCGTGCGGCAGCCAGGCCTCGTCGAAATGCAGCGTGTCGACGTAGCTGCCGAGCTTTTCCTTGATCATTTCGACGTTGTAGATCACGCCGTCGTAGGTGCTCTGGGTCAGCGTCAGGATGCGCGGCTTCTTGTTCAGCGCCTCGCGGGCGAACGGGTTGGCCTCGATCTTCTTGAGGATGTTCGCCGGCTCGAATTCTTCCAGCGGGATCGGCCCGATGATGCCCAGGTGGTTGCGCGTGGGGCGCAGGAAGACCGGGATCGCGCCGGTCATGGTGATGGCGTGCAGGATGGATTTGTGGCAGTTGCGGTCCACCACCACCACGTCGCCGGCGGCCACGTTGGCGTGCCACACCACCTTGTTGGAGGTGGAGGTGCCGTTGGTCACGAAGAAACAGTGGTCGGCGTGGAAGATGCGCGCCGCATTCAGCTCGGACTCGGCCACCGGGCCGGTGTGGTCCAGCAGTTGGCCGAGCTCGTCGACCGCGTTGCAGACGTCCGCGCGCAGCATGTTCTCGCCGAAGAACTGGTGGAACATCTGGCCCACCGGGCTCTTCAGGAAGGCCACCCCGCCCGAATGCCCCGGACAGTGCCAGGAATACGAGCCGTCCTGCGCGTAGTCGACCAGCGCGCGGAAGAACGGCGGCGCCAGGCTGTCGACGTAGCTGCGGGCCTCGCGGATGATGTGGCGGGCCACGAACTCCGGCGTGTCCTCGAACATGTGGATGAAGCCGTGCAGCTCGCGCAGGATATCGTTCGGGATGTGCTCGGAAGTGCGCGTCTCGCCGTACAGGTAGATGGGAATGTCCGCGTTGCGGAACCGCAGCTCGCCGATGAAGGAGCGCAGGTTCTTGATGGCGCTGGCCACGTCTTCCGGGGAATCGACGTCGAACTCTTCGTCGTCGATGGACAGGATGAAGGCGCTGGCGCGGCTCTGCTGCTGGGCGAAGGAGCTGAGGTCGCCGTAGCTGGTCACGCCTATCACTTCGACGCCTTCGGCCTCGATGGCCGCCGCCAGCGCGCGCACCCCCAGGCCCGAGGCGTTCTCGGAACGGTAGTCCTCGTCGATGATGAATATGGGGAAGCGGAATTTCATGCGGGCGCTCCTCGGGGGATGGCGAAACGGGGGCGAGTGTACTGCGCGCCGGGGGCCGGCGCGTGACGGAAGCGGGCTTTGCCCGGAATTGTAGGCCGCACGCCACAAACGGCGGCGGGCGCGCCGGCCCGCAGGCGGCTACCGGCGGCTCTCGTGCCCCCGGCCCTGCGCAGCGCGCGCGGCCAGGGCGCGGTGGCGCTCCAGCAATTGGCGGGCCTGCTGCACCACGGGCATGTCCACCATGCGCCCCTTGAAGGTGAAGGCCGCCAGCCCGGCGCGCGCCTGGCGCTCGAACTCCTCCAGCAGTTGTTCGGCGTGCGCGACTTCGTCGGGCTGCGGCGCGAACTCTTGGTTCACGATGGGCACCTGGCGGGGATGGATGCAGAAGGCCGATTCGAAGCCCAGCCGGCGCGCGCGGCGGATGGCGGCGCGAAACGCGTCGGCGTCGGCGAAGTCGGCCACCGAGCCGACGAAGCCGATGGGCGCGATGCCCGCGCGCCGGCAGGCGGCCACCGCCATGACGTTGGGCACGTACAGGCCGTCGGCGTCGGCCGCCATGCGCAGCGAGACGGCCAGGTCTTCGGCGCCGACGATCATGCCGCAGACCCGGGCATGGGCGCGCGCAATGTCCTGCATGTTGGCCAGGCCCTCGGCGTCCTCCACCATGGCGACGATGCGGGTATGGCCGGGCGCCAGGCACGCCTCGGCCTCGCATTCGGCCAGCACCTCGGCCACCGCCCGCACGTGCGAGGCGTCGGGCACCTTGGGCAGCGTGACGGCCGCCACCGAGGCCCGCACCGCGGCCTCGGCGTCGCGCACCAGCTGGCGCCAGGGACGGTTCAGCCGCACCAGCACGTCGTAGCCGGCGTCGCGGAAGCGGTCGGCCAGCCCGGGCAGGCGCTGCCGCGCGAGCGCCTTGTCCCCGGGCGCCACGCTGTCTTCCAGGTCGATCTGCAAGGCGTCGGCGGGCTGGCGCACCGCGCTGTCGGCGAAGCGGTCGCTGGTGGCCGGCACGAAAAGCACCGAGCGCCAGACGGGAGGGGACGGGGGAAGATTCATGGAGGGGTTCCGGTGCGGCGATCCCGGCCGGGGCGCGGGCGCGCGGGAAACGGGGCCCCGGCGCGGGGCGGCGGCGCGCACGGCGCGCGGCCCGGCCGGGGGACGATGACGGGCATGGCCGGGCGGCTCAGGTGCGCGGCAGGGTCACGCCGCGCTGGCCCTGGTACTTGCCGCCGCGGTCGCGGTAGGAAGTCTCGCAGACCTCGTCGCTTTCCAGGAAGAGCATCTGCGCGCAGCCCTCGCCCGCGTAGATCTTGGCGGGCAGCGGCGTGGTGTTGGAGAATTCCAGCGTCACGTGGCCTTCCCATTCGGGTTCCAGCGGCGTGACGTTGACGATGATGCCGCAGCGCGCGTAGGTGCTCTTGCCCAGGCAGATGGTCAGCACGCTGCGCGGGATGCGGAAGTACTCCACGGTGCGCGCCAGCGCGAAGGAGTTCGGCGGGATGATGCACACCGGGCCCTTGAAGTCGACGAAGGATTTCTCGTCGAAGGCCTTGGGGTCGACGATGGTCGAATTGATGTTGGTGAAGATCTTGAATTCGTCGGCGCAGCGCACGTCGTAGCCGTAGCTGCTGGTGCCGTAGCTGACGATGCGCCCGCCGTTGGCGGCGCGCACCTGCCCCGGTTCGAAGGGTTCGATCATGCCGGCCTGGGCGGCGCGGCGGATCCAGCGGTCGCTCTTGATGCTCATGGTCGAAGGGGCGGGGAAATGGGTCGGACCGGCAAGTGTATTGCATCGGCGGGCCGGCCCGCCACCAGGTCGGCCAGGAAACGGTCGCGCCAATGCGACAGGTCGTTGGCCCGCAGGCTGGCCATCATGTCCTGGTAGCGGTCCTGGCGCTCGCGCCGGTCCATGGTCAGCGCGCGGTCCAGGGCCTCGGCCATGCCCCGTGCGTCGTAGGGATTGACGATCAGCGCCCCCGGCAGGTCCTGCGCGGCTCCGGCGAAGCAGGACAGCACCAGCACCCCGGGGTCTTCCGGCGGCTGCGCCGCCACGTATTCCTTGGCCACCAGGTTCATGCCGTCGCGCAGCGGCGTCACGTAGCCCACCTGCGAGGCCCGGAACAGCGACATCAGCACATTGCGGTCGTAGCGTTTGTTGATGTAGCGCAGCGGCGTCCAGTCCAGGTCGGAAAAGCGCCCGTTGATGCGGCCGGCCTCGGCCTCGAGGCGGGCGCGGATCTGCTGGTAGGTGAGCACGTCCGAGCGCGACGGCGGCGCCACCTGAATGAAGCTGACCTGCCGCTGGTGCCGCGGCGCGATCTCCAGCAACGTCTCGAAGCCGCGGAAGCGTTCGATCAGCCCCTTGGAATAATCCAGGCGGTCCACGCTCATGATGAGCCGGCGGTCCTGCAGGCCCTGCTTGAGGTTGAGCACGTGGCGCTGGTTGGCGCGCGCCCCGGCCTGTTCGCGGATTTCGTCGGGATAGACGCCGATGGGATAGACGCCGGTCTGCACCATGCGGCCGTGGGCCAGCACCCTGCCGGCGGCCGCCTCGGCGCCGCCGGCCTGCCGCACCAGGTAGTCGGCGAAGGCCTGGCGGTCCGTCTCGGTCTGGAACCCGACCAGGTCGTAGTCGCACATGGCCTCGACCAGCTCCGCGTGCGGCGGGACCGTCATCATCACCATGGGCGCGGGAAAGGGAATGTGCAGGAAAAAGCCGATGCGGTTTTCCATGCCGCAGGCGCGGCAGGCCCGGGCGAAGGGCAGCAGGTGGTAGTCGTGCACCCAGATCAGGTCGTCCGGGCGGACGATGGCCTTCAACCGCCCTGCCAGCCATGCGTTGACACGCAGGTAGCCCTCGTATTCCCTGCGGTCGTAGCGGCTGAGATCGGTGCGGTAGTGGAAGGCCGGCCACAGCGTGGCATTGGAGAACCCGCGGTAATACTGGTCGTAGTCGCGCCGGTTCAGGCCCAGCGTGGCGTATTCGATGTTGCCGCGGCGCTCGACGGCGGGCTCGCGCGGCGTCTCGGCGGCGATCTCGCCGCTCCAGCCGAACCAGACGCCGCCGCGCTGGCGCAGCGCCTCGTACACGCCCACGGCCAGCCCGCCGGCGGCCGGCTTGCCTTCGGTGATGGGCGCGACCCGGTTGGAAACGACGATCAGGCGCTTCATGGCCGGCTCCCGGAAGTGGCATTGTCCCGTGCGCCCGGTGCCTGGCCCGCCCGGGCGTCGACGGGCCCCAGGCCGGGCAGGCGGCCCAGCCAGGCGGCAAGCGCATCGGGCGAGGCCAGCCGCCAGCGCGCCCGGGTCGGCCCGGGGCCGATCTTGATCGACACGCCGCCTTGCGACTGCACGAAGTCGAAGCCCGCCTCGTCGGTCAGGTCGTCGCCCGCGAACAGGGGCAGGCGGCCCCGGAACGCGGCGCGCTCCATGAGCGCGGCGATGGCCGCGCCCTTGGAGGCGCCGCGCGGCTTGATTTCGTACACCATCTTGCCCGGCTGCAGCACGAAGCCCTCGGCCCCGCGCAGCGCGTCTTCCATGGCGCGGCGGGCCGCCTCTTCGAGGGCGGGCGCGTTGCGGTAGTGCAGCGCCAGCGCCAGCCCCTTGCGTTCCAGCTCGAGCCCGGGGCCGCGCGCCAGCAGCGGCTCCAGCGACGCGGCCATCTCGGCCAGCCGCCGCGCGTCGGCCGGCAGCCGGCGCACCCGGCCGCCCGGCCCGCGCAGTTCCGCGCCGTGCTGGCCGGCGGCCGCCAGCCGCAGCGGCGCCAGCAGGCGGTCCAGGTCGGCGAGCGCGCGGCCCGAGACTACGGCCACCGCTCCGCCGCTGGCGCGGGCCAGCGCGCCGAGCGCGGCGAGCGTGCCGGCCGGCACGCGCACCGCGCGGGGCGTATCCGCCAGCGGCGCCAGCGTGCCGTCCAGGTCGAAGAAGAAGGCCGTGCGCCGGGGATCGGCCGCGGCGGGGGCGGCGTGCTGCATGGGCGGCATCTCGTCTTGCGGCATCGGCTTCCATGATAGAGCGGATGCGCGCCCGGCGCTCGCTCAATCGCCCAGCAGCATGCGGTAGACCAGTTCGATGCCGTTGACGCCGCCGCCCTTGAGGTCGGCCGACAGGCGGCGCGACAGCTGGTAGCTCAGCCGGCCGACCGTTTCCGAGCCGGACAGCCCCTGCTCGACGCTGAAGGTGACGCCCTCGGCAATGCGCTTGCTGGCGACCAGGAACTGGTTCTCGAGGTCCGAGCCGCTGCTGCGGAAGACGTTGCTGGCCACCGTGGTATCGGGCAGCAGGCTGCCGGAACTGCCGATGGCCCCCGAACGGATGGACACGTCGTCCAGGCCGAACTGGCGGTAGAAAGGCTCGCCGTCGCCCAGCAGCGCGGCGCCGACCGACAGCAGCAGCGCGGCGTCGTTGCCGCTTTCGTCCGGCCCGCGGCCGAGCACCAGCCAGGAGATCTTCTCGACGTCGGCGACGTCGGGGTAGGACACCAGGTCGATGCGCGGCCGGCGCGCCGTGCCGCCCACGCGCACGCCCGCCTCGACCTGTTCGCCCAGGCGCAGCGCCTCGATGTCGAGCAGCGGATTGTCCAGGCTTTCCTGGAAGGTGATGGTCCCGCGCCGCAGGTGCAGTTTCTGCCCGTAGGCCTCGAAGCGCCCGCCGCGCGTACGCAAGGCGCCCACCCCGCTGAGCCGGCCGTCGGCCAGGCGGATCTCCATCGCCCCCACCAGGCCGGAGTCCAGCCCCATGCCGGTCAGGTAGAAGCGCGGGCCCAGGTCTATCTTCATGACCATGGACAGCCGGGTGGCCGAAGGCGTCTCGACCTCCTGGTCGCGGCGCACCACGATCACGTCGTCGTCCAGCGTGGGCACGCCCGAGAGGATCTCCAGGCTGGCCCAGCCCGCGTCGGCCTTGAGCTCGCCGGTGATGTCGATGGCCGGCATCTCGGCCCGGATGTCGATGCCGCCCGAGACCATGGCATAGCGGTCCGCGCGCTGCAGCACCGGAAAGCGGCGCAGCGCCACGTGCACGGCGCCGGCCTGGCTCAGCAGGTTCCATTCGCCGCTGGCGCGGATCTCGCCGTTTTGCGCGTCGGGGTTCTGGGTGATCCATTCGCGGGTGCGCCATTCGGTGGGCACCACCCGCAGCGAAGCCGGGAAACGCAGCGATTCCAGCACGAAGCGCTCGCCGTCCAGGCGCGCGGCCAGCGTGCCGTCGACCAGCCGCACGCCGTCGTCGATGCGCACGAAGCGCAATTGTTCTCCCTCGACCGTACCGGACGCGCGCCAGTCGCCGCCCAGGGTGCCCGAGCCGCGCAATTGGGCCCGCAGGCGCCCGCCGACCTCCATGGTGTCGCCCACGAACAGGCCGACCCAGGCCAGGTCGCGGATGTCGGCATCCAGCGTCCCGTTCATGGGCTGCCGGCGGTCCAGGGCGAAGCCGCCGCCGGCGCTGGACAGCACCGCGGAGCCGGCGCCGTGCAGCGTGCCCATCTTCGCCGTGGCCAGGTCCAGCGTCGCGTCCAGGCGGCTGGCGGCGGCCGAAAGCGCGGTGGCCTTCACGTCCAGCGCCAGCCGCTCCAGGCCCAGGGGCACGGGCGGATCGCCTGGGATGCGCAGGTCGCCGTCGCGCCGCTCGATGCGCGCGCGGCCCGACAGCGCGCCGGCGAACTTCAGGTCCCAGCTGGCGTCCAGCGCGATGCGCCGGTCGCGGTCGGACACCGGGTTGACGCGCGCCGGCGGGCGCGTGCGCTGCGACGGGTCCTGCGGGTCGAAGGCGTCGCGCAGGCCGCGCACCAGCGACGGCGTGACCACGAGATTGTCGAGCCGCCCCCGGGTTTCCCAGCGGCCCGCGCCGCCGCGCGAGCCTGCGTGCTCGATGCGCGTGGGACCGGTGCCCGGCAGCGCGATCTCCAGCGCCGCAGCGCCGGCCTGCCACTGCCAGGCGGGCGCGGCCGCCCCCGGCAGGAACGCCGCAGGCAGGGCCTGGACGAGGGCGGCGCGCAGTCCCGCGTGTTCGGCCTGCAGGCGTTCGATGCGCCCGCGCCAGCCTGCCATGCCGGCCTGGAAAGCCCCTTGCGCGCCGGTCCCCCAGCCGCCGGCCAGGGCGGTGCGCAACGTCATGGGGGCCTTGCCGATGACGCCCTGGCGCGCGCCGTCGGGGGTATAGGAGGCCTCCAGCTCGGCCCGGTGCGCCTGCGCCCCGCCGCTGAGCCGGCCCTTGGCGGCCGCGCCGCCCGGCAGGCCGGGCCAGAACGCCGCCAGCCGGGGCGCGGCGATGTCCAGCGACAACGCGTCGGCGGCCGCGCCCCAGCCGCCCTGCGTGCGCACGCGGGCCGCGCCGAGCCGCAGGTCGGTGTCGAGACGGGCCAGGCGCAGGCGGGTCCAGGCGGGGACGGCAGGCGGGGACGCGGCCGCGGGCGAATCGCCCGGCCCTTGCGCCGCGTCCCGAGGCCGGGCGGCGGCCGGCTGGGCGGCCGGCCCGCCTGGTGCCGCGCCCGGCCCGGGGCCTTCGACGCGGGCCTGCAGCGTACCGGCCAGCGGCTGGCCGTTCCAGCGGCTGCCCTCGCCCAGCTTCAGGTTCACGTCGGCCGCGCGCAGCAGCTCGGCCCAGCCCGCCTTTCCGGCAGCCTCGCCCGCCCCGCCGGCCCGGTCCGTTCCGTCCGCGTCCGCTGCGCCTGCCCTGTCCGCCCGGCCCGCTGCATCCTCCCCATGAACTCCGTCGGCCCCGTCCGGCTCCCCGGCCAGCCGCAGGTCCAGGTCCATGTCCGCCGTCAAGACGGCCGGCGGCAGCGTCCCGCCGAGCAACTGCCCCAGGTCCAGCCGCTCGACGGCCAGGGCGCCGGTGATCTGCTCGAGGCCGGCTCCGGACGCCCCGGAACCGGCGCGCAGCCGGTCCACCCTGGCCCGCAGGCCGGACCCGTCGGCCAGCCGCAGGTCCGCCTCGGCGCGGCGCACCGGAAAGGCCGCCGAGGGCGCCAGCTCCGCCCGGGCCCGCAGCTGCGCGTCGCGGCCCCGGCCGTCCAGCGCGACGGCCAGCTCGTCCAGCGAGCCGGAGACTTGCGCATCGAGCGCCAGGACGCACTGCGCGGCGGCCGGATCCCATGGGCCGGCATCCGCCGCGGCCCGGCCGGCCTCGACGGAGGACGCGCCCGGCTTCCCGGCCGGCGCGCCGGGCCTGCCGCCCGGCACCCGCGCCAGGCCCGCGCACAGCGGAGAGTCCGGCCCCGTGCCCTGAAGCTCGGCAGCCAGCTGCACCCGCATCGGCCAGGGCGCCGCCAGGCGCTCCAGCCCCAGCTCGCCCTGCAGGCGGGCGCGCGCCAGCGCATGTCCGATTTCGATGGCGCGGATGCGCCACTGGACGCCTTCGCCCGCCGCCAGGGTGCTGTCCAGGCCTTCCACGACCACGGGCAGCGGCTGCCCTCCCCGCGCGACGTCCAGCCGCCCCAGCGCGAGGCGGTCGACCGCAACGCGCACCGGCAGCCCGGGCGGGCCGGCGTCCGCCTGCGCATCGGCGGTGTCCTCCGGCGGCGTGCCGAGGTCGGAGAGCTCCACGCTCAGCGACGCGGCCGACAGTTCGCGCACCCGCAGCAGGCGGTCCGACAGCGCCCGCCAATCCACCTGCAGCGCGAGATCCCGCGCCTCGATCGTGGCCGTGCCGGGCACGACGAGCGACAGTCCGCCCACGCGCACGCCCTGCCACAGCGAACCCTGCACGGCCTCGGCCCGCCCGTTCATCTGCTCGGCGACGGTACGCAGCAGCAGCGCCGTACCCGCCTGGCTGCCGCCCAGCCAGGCCAGGAAGGCGGCGCAGCCCGCGGCCAGCATCGCCAGGCCCGGCAGCCACCAGACCAGCAACAGCCGCAGGAGCTTGCGCGCGCGGCTCAAAACGCGATCCCCAGCGAGAAATGCAGCCGCAGGTCGCGCGTGCGCTGGCCGTAGGCCACGTCCAGGAACAGCGGCCCGGCCGGCGTGCGCATGCGCGCGCCCACGCCGTAGCCCACGGAGGGCTTCATGGCGCCGAAGGAATCCGCGGCGTCGCCCGCGTCGACGAACACGCCCATGCCCCAGCGCTCGTCGAAGTAGTGCATGTATTCGACGCTGGCCACGGCCAGCGCCGCAGCGCCCACGACGGCGTCGTCGAGCTCGCGCCCGATGCTCAGGTAGCGGTAGCCGCGCACGCTGCGCGCGCCGCCCGTGCGGAAGCCGAAGTCGTCGGGCACCTGGGTCTTGCCGTCGGCCCACAGCTTGCCCACCTCGGCGCGCACGGTGAAGACGTCGTTGCGGCCCACTGGCCACCAGTGCTGGCCGCGCGCGGTGGCGCGGCTGAAGGGCCGGCCGTTGTCCAGCGTGACGCCCACGCCCGCGCCGAAGGCGATCAGGTGGCCCTCGCGCGGATCGTACTTGTCGTCGACGTCGCGGCGCAGCCATTCGGCGGTGGTGGACACCGTCGGCAGGTCGTAGGTGTCGCCGCCGTCTATCTTGACGTGGTCGTGCGCGGCCAGCACGCCGAAGCGGGTTTCGTATTCCACGCGGCTGTCGCCCGCGCCCTGGCGCGTGCGCAGCCGCGTGGCGCCGACCGCCACGCGGCGCACGTCCAGCCCTTCGATGTCGGAGTGGTCGGCCAGCAGGCCGAAGCTGTCCTTCTGGCCTTTTTCGTCGGGCGGCAGGTAGAAGTCCAGGTAGGCGCGCTGGCGCAGCCGGTCCACGCCCAGCCCGGTCTCCATCGACACCGCCTTGCCGAACACCACGTTCTGGCGGTACACGGTCTCGAAGCGCGGCCCGGCCGTGTCGTCCACGCCCACCGCCACCGACAGGCGCTTGGGAGGCGACTCGGACACCCGCACCTGCACCGGCAGCTCGATCTCCTGCACGCCCGGCGCGGCTGCGGCGGGCGGCGCCGCACCGGCCGAGGCGGGATCGCCCGCGGCCGGCTCGCGCCCCATGGTGACGAAGGCGCCGCGGAAGAAGGCGGTGCGCTGCAGGTCCTGCTGCCACTGCTCGAGCTTGGCGCGCTCGTAGGGCGCGCCCCGGCGGTAGCGCACGTAGCGGTGCACCAGGTCGTCCGGCACGCGCTTGAGGCCTTCCAGCGTCAGCGGCCCCATGCGCACCAGCGGGCCGCTGGCGATCACCACTTCCAGGGCGACCCGCGCAGTCTCGGCATCCACCCGCGCCTGCGAGCGCACCATGCGCGCCAGGTAGAAATCGCGCGCGCTCACGGCCTCGAGCAGTTCCGCCTTGGCCTTGTTCCATTCGTCGTTGACGAAGGGGCGGCCGGCGGGCAGGCTCCAGCCCTCGCGCAGCGCCGCCACCCGCCCGGCGTAGGCCGGCTCGGCCAGGCGGCCCTCGAAGCGCAGCGCCACGCTATCCACCTTGGCCTGCGGGCCGGGCACGATGGCAATGTCCCAGGTCTCGCCGGCGACGTCCTCGCCGGCCTCCAGCGTGACTTCCGCGGCGAAATAGCCCTGCGTGGCCAGCGCCGAGAGCGTGGCGTCGCGCGCGCGGCGGCGCAGCCGGTTGGCTTCGCCGCCGTCCTGGTCCTCTGCCAGGCGGGCGATGGCCTGCACCGAGTCGGTGATCGCGCGCAGCGCGGCGGGCGGCGTGCCGCCGGGGTCGATGGTGATTTCGGGCATGGCGGCACGCGCGGCCCCGGCCCAGGCCATGAGCCCGAGGCCGAACAGGACCGCCGCGCGCCGCATGCCTCAGGACCGCTGCACGACGACGGCCGGGATCTTCGCAGTCATGTCGCGCGGCAGCGCCGCCACGGCCGCAGCGACGCGGCGGGCCACCTGGCGGTAGAGCCCGGCGGCCTCGCCGCCGGGCTCGGCGGCCACCGTCGGCCGGCCCGAATCGGCCTGCTCGCGGATCGACATGGCCAGCGGCAGGCTGCCCAGCCATGCCACCCCGGTTTCCTGCGCCATGCGCTGCCCGCCGCCCGAGCCGAAAATGTGCTCGACGTGCCCGCACTGGCTGCACACGTGGACCGCCATGTTCTCGACCACGCCCAGCACCGGCACGTTGACCTTCTCGAACATGCGCAGGCCCTTGCGGGCGTCGAGCAGCGCGATGTCCTGCGGCGTGGTGACGATGACCGCGGCGGTCACCGGCACCTTCTGGGCCAGCGTCAGCGCGATATCGCCGGTGCCGGGGGGCATGTCCACGATGAGGTAGTCCAGGTCCTGCCACAGTGTCTGGCGCAGCAGCTGGTCCAGCGCCTGCGTCACCATGGGCCCGCGCCAGATCGCCGGCGTGTCGGGATCGATGAGAAAGCCGATGGAATTGGCCTGCAACCCGTGCCCGCTCATGGGCGACATGGTCTTGCCGTCCTCGCTCTGGGGATGGCCGGAAATGCCCAGCATGGTGGGCACGCTGGGCCCGTAGATGTCCGCGTCCAGCACGCCCACCCGCGCGCCTTCGCCCGCCAGCGCCAGCGCCAGGTTCACCGCCGTCGTGCTCTTGCCCACGCCCCCTTTGCCGGAGGCCACCGCAATGATGTTGCGGATTTCGGGCAGCAGGGCGACGCCGCGCGGCACCGCGTGGGCGACGACCTTCCAGCTCAGGTCCACCTCTGCGCGCGAGGCGCCCGCCGCGCGCAGCGCGGCCTCGGCCCGCTCGCGCAGCGCCGGCAGCCGGTCGCCGGGCGGATAGCCCAGCACGGCGGTCACGGAGACCGCCGCGCCGTCGATGCGCACATCCTTGTCCTTGACCGCGGCCGACAGGTCGGCCCCCGTTTCGGGGTCGCGCACGTCGGCGAGGGCGGCCCGGATTTGTTGTATCGTCAAACTCATGTCACCATAGTCCCGTGTCGGAAATGTCCGCCGGCTTGAATTTCGCGGATATGCCCCAAGGATAGCGGATACCGGCTTCCCCGGCCGGCGTCCGTTCCCCCCGGGGGAACCTTTTGATGCGTTTTGCATCAGTCCTTACATGACCGATTTCCTCAGCCGCCTCGTGCGCGCCGTCTTCTTCGCCGTCCTCGCCGTGATCGGCATGGGCATGGCCCTGGTTTTCATGCTGTCCACCGCCGTGGCCGTCGGCATCCTGTACGTGGCCGCCCGGCTGCGCGGCAAGCCGTTCGGTGCGCGCGCCTACTGGAACCAGCGCCAGACCGCCCGCCCCCGCGCGCGGCAGGAGCCCTTCCGGGGCGAAGTGATCGACGTCGAGGCCCGCGAAGTCCGCTGACCTTCCCGGCGCGGCCCCTGCGGCATTGCCGCTAAGATAGCGGCTTTTGCCTGCCGTCGCCGTGACCGAGACTCCCGCCCGTTCCATTTCCAAGGCCGAGCTGTTCTGGGGCTTTTTCCAGATCGGCGTCCTGGGCTTCGGCGGCATCGCCCCCATCGCCCGCCACATCATCGTCGAACAGCGCCGCTGGCTCAGCGAGCGCGACTACGCCACCGTGCTCGGCATGGGCAAGGTGCTGCCGGGCGCCAATACCGTCAACGCCGCCGTCATGATCGGCGACCGCTTCCAGGGGCGCACGGGCTCGGTGCTGTGCGTCTTCGCCGTGATGGCCGCGCCGCTGGCCATCCTGGTGGCCCTGGCGCTGCTCTATCAACGCTATTCCGCCAACCCGGCCGTGGACGTCGCCGTCGGCGGGGCCGCCGCGGCGGCGGCCGGCATGGTGATCGGCACCGGCCTGAAAATGGCCCGCAACCTGCGTCCCGGCCCCCTGGGATGGCTGTTCGGCGGGCTCGCGGTGGCCGCCATCGCGGTGCTGGGCCTGCCGCTGGTCGGGGTCGTGCTGGTGCTGGCGCCGCTGGCGCTGGCGGCCACCGCCTGGAAGGACCGCCGGCCGTGAGCGACCCCGCGATCCTCTGGCAGCTGGCGAAATCCTTCGCCTCCATTTCCCTGGTCGCCATCGGCGGCGCCAACGCGGTCGTGCCGGCCATCCGCCACGAGTCGGTGGACGTGCTGCACTGGATGGACGAGGCCACCTTCGGCCACCTGTTCGCCATCGCGCAGGCCGCGCCCGGGCCCAACGTGCTGCTGGTCAGCATCGTCGGCTGGCACGTCGCCGGCCTGGCCGGGCTGCTGGTGGCGACGCTGGCCATGCTGCTGCCGGCTTGCCTGCTGGCCTTCGCCATCGGCCGCCTGGCCCGCCGGATATCCGGCTCGCGGGGCTTTCGCATCGCGCAGGACGCCCTGGTGCCGCTGGCCGTCGGCCTGATCGTGGCCAGCGGCATCGACATGACGCGCGCCGTGGGCGACCGGCCGATCAACCTGGCGCTGGCCGGCGCCACGGCGCTGTACATCTTCTGCACGCGGGGCAACCCGATCTGGGCCCTGCTCGCCTCGGCCGGCATCGCGCTGGCCGGACACGCCCTGGGCGCGGCGGCCTGAGCCGGCCGCGACTCCCTCTAAAATGGCGGATTCGTTTCCGCCGCCACGACCCGCCATGCCCCGCACCCTGTTCGTCACCACCGCCCTGCCCTACGCCAACGGTTCCTTCCATATCGGCCACATCATGGAATACATCCAGGCCGACATCTGGGTGCGGGCCATGCGCATGGCCGGGCATACGGTCCATTTCGTGGGGGCCGACGACGCGCACGGCGCGCCCATCATGCTCAAGGCCGAAAGCGAGGGCATTTCGCCGCAGGCGCTGGTGGCCCGCTACGCCGCCGAGCGCCCGCAGTACCTGGACGGCTTCCATATCCGCTTCGACCACTGGCACTCGACCGACTCGCCCGAGAACGTCGCCCTGTCCCAGGACATCTACCGCGCGCTGCGCGCGGCCGGGCTGGTCGAGACCCGCACCATCGAGCAGTTCTACGACCCGGTCAAGGGCATGTTCCTGCCCGACCGCTACATCAAGGGCGAATGCCCGCGCTGCCACGCCAGGGACCAGTACGGCGATTCCTGCGAGGTGTGCGGCGCGGTCTACGCGCCGACCGAACTGATCGAGCCCTACTCGACGCTGACCCGCGCCGCGCCGGTGCTCAAGTCTTCCGAGCATTTCTTCTTCAGGCTTTCGGACCCGCGCTGCGTGGCATTCCTGCAGGAATGGACGGCCGGCTCGAACGCCTCCGGCGGCAAGCGGCTGCAGGCCGAAGTGCTCGCCAAGACCCGAGAATGGCTGGGCGCCGAGGACGGCCAGGCCAAGCTGGGCGACTGGGACATCTCGCGCGACGCGCCGTATTTCGGCATAGAGATCCCGGACGCGCCCGGCAAGTATTTCTACGTCTGGCTGGACGCGCCGGTGGGCTACCTGGCCTCGCTCAAGGCCTATTGCGACCGCCGGGGGCTGGACTTCGACGCCCTGCTGGACCCGGCGGGCGCCACCGAACAGGTGCATTTCATCGGCAAGGACATCATCTATTTCCACGCCCTGTTCTGGCCCGCCATGCTCAAGTTCGCCGGACGCAAGACGCCGGACGCGCTCAACGTGCACGGCTTCATCACGGTCAGCGGCGAAAAAATGTCCAAGAGCCGCGGCACCGGCATTTCGCCGCTGCGCTACCTGGAGCTGGGCATGAACCCGGAGTGGCTGCGCTACTACCTGGCCGCCAAGCTCAACGCCCGGGTGGAAGACGTGGACTTCAACCCGGACGACTTCGTGGCGCGCGTCAACAGCGACCTGGTCGGCAAGTACGTCAACATCGCCAGCCGCGCCGCCAACTTCATCACCCGCCATTTCGACGGCCGCCTGGCCTACTCGGGCGACGCGGCGGCGTTCTCCGCCGAGCTCGCCCGCCAGGCGGAACAGGCCCGCGCCGCCTACGAGGCGCGCGAATACGGCCGCGCCATCCGCGACATCATGGCCTGCGCCGACCGCATCAACCAGGCTTTCGACGGCGCCCAGCCCTGGATCATGGCCAAGGGCCTGGCCGAGGCCGACGACGCGCGCAAGGCCGCGCTGCAGGACGTCTGCTCGCGCGCGCTGGCCGGGTTCAAGGCCCTGTCGGTCATGCTGGCGCCCGTGCTTCCCGCCCTGTCGGCGCGGGTGGCCACGGAGCTGTTCGGCGCCCCGCGCGAATTCGGCTGGGACGACGCCGGCGCGCTGCCCGAGCGGGTAGCGGCCTTCAAGCACCTGATGCAGCGCGTGGAACCCGCCATGCTCGAACGCCTGTTCGAGCCGCCGGCTGCCGCATCTGCCGCCGCACCTGCCGCGCCTGCCCCGGCGCCCGCCGGCGAGGCGCAAGCCCTGCCCGGCGGCGAGGCGGTGGCCGGCACCATTACCATCGACGACTTCGCCAAGGTTGACCTGCGCATTGCCCGCATCGTCGAATGCCGGCGCGTGGAGGGCTCGACCAAGCTCCTGCAGCTCACCCTGGACGTGGGCGAGGGACGGCACCGCAACGTGTTCTCGGGCATACAGTCGGCCTACCGGCCGGAAGATCTCGTGGGCAAGCTGACCGTCATGGTCGCCAACCTGGCGCCGCGCAAGATGAAGTTCGGCGTGTCCGAAGGCATGGTGCTGGCCGCCAGCCACGCCGACGAAAAGGCCGAGCCCGGCATCTACGTGCTGCAGCCCTGGCCCGGCGCCACGCCGGGCATGCGCGTGCGCTGACGGCCGTCCCCAGCCTTGCCGGCCGGGCCCTGCCGACGGACCCGGCGGCCCGTGGGCGCCAGGCTCCGTGGACGCTCGCGCTGCGGCCCCGGAGATCTGCCGGGGCTACGGCCTGGCCGGCGCCGCCACGGCCTGCTCGACGACGGTGTCGAGCACCCACCGCACGCCGCCGTCGGCTGCCGTCGGCGGCACCGCGGGCACCTCGACCACGCGCAGCCGGTAGGCGATGCCCGGCTGGAAGACGAAGCCCGCTATGTCGCCGCGCCACACCTGCCAGGGCTGGCCGGCGCTGTCGCGCACGCGATAGCACAGGGCCCGGCCGCCGCCCGTCTCGCAAGGGACCCGCAGGGAATCCACATAGACCAGCCGCCGCACGCCCTGGCCTCCCGCGATGGGGTCGGCCTGCCGCTCGAAGACCAGGGTCTCGCCCTGGTCGGTGCTCAGGCGCAGCTCCCGGGGATGGGCGGTGTCGTCCAGCGACGAGCCGTTCACCCGGGCCAGCGCCGCCAGGTAGGCCTGCTCCAGCGCCTGGCGCTGGGGCGGAATGCAGGCCATGCGCGTGGTGGCGGGCACGGTAAAGACCAGATGCGCGTTGGCCGCCGTGTAGCCACCCAGGTAGCGGTTGCAGCCGGCAAAGCCCGACACCCGGCCCTGCCCCTGCTCCCGGGTGAAAACCAGGGTGACGGGCTGGCGCGAACTGCCGCGCGGCAAGGCGCGGAGCCGGCCGTCCGGCGCGCTCCAGCGCACCAGCGACCAGCCGGTCTGGGCATAGGGGTCGACCGTGGGCGGCGCGGGCGCGGGCGCGGGCGCGGGAGCCGGCCCCGCGCAGGCCGACAGCGACGCCACCAGAACCGCGCCGGCGGCACGCCGCAGGCGAGCCGGCCGCGGCAGGCGCGGCCGCGGGCCGGCACCGGCGGGAGCCGGACCGGTGGCGGGAAGGCTGCGGATAGCGGGCATGGCCATGTCGTGATAGTACCCACCGCCCGCCCGGCTGCCAACACGGGTGGGCGGGGGCGGGCGAGGCGGCCACGGAAGGCGCCGCGGCCGGGCTGTCCGTCGAGGCGGCAACCGGAGACGGCGGACGGCGGCGCACGGCAGGACAGGCACGCGGCGCGAGGACGGCGACCTGGCGCGATTGCCGGCCTCATGCGCGCCCCTTAAAATGAATAAGACCCATTCTTATCTCTGCTTTCCGCATGGACAAATCCGCGGTCGAGGCCGACACGCACGCGCTGTACCGCGACCACCATGGCTGGCTGCTGGGGTGGCTGCGCCGCAAGCTGGACGGCGCCGACGTGGCGTCCGACCTGGCGCAGGACACCTTCGTGCGCGTGCTGCGCCGGGGGCATGCCCGGCGCATGCCGGCGCTGCGCGAACCGCGGGCCTATCTCACGCGCATCGCCCAGGGGCTGCTGGTCGACCACTGGCGACGCAGCGATCTCGAACAGGCCTGGCTGCAGACGCTGGCGGCGCTGCCGGAGCAGCACGCGCCCTCGCCCGAAACGCGCCAGATCGTGCTGGAGGCCCTGGTGCGCATCGACGCGGCGCTGGACACGCTCAAGCCGGCCGCGCGCAGCGCCTTCCTGATGGCGCAGATCGACGGCCTGAGCTGCCCGCAGATCGCCGCGCGCCTGGGCGTGTCGCTGGCCACCGCCGAACGCTATCTCGCGGCCGGGCTGCGCCGCTGCTACGCGCTGCGTTTCCATGAATGAGCCCGCCGGCGGGGCGCCCACCCCGCGCATCGTGGACGAAGCCATCGCCTGGGCCGTCAGGGTGCTCTACGCCGCGCCCGATGCGCAGACGCGCGGCGCCTTCGAGCGATGGCTGGCCGCCGACCCCCGGCACGGCCTGGCCTGGCGCCGCGTGCGGGGAATGGCCGACGAATTCCGCGGCCTGCCGGCCGGACTCGCGCACGACACGCTGCGGACGCGGGAGGCCCTGCGCCAACGCCGCCGCAAGGTCGCGGGAGGGCTGGGCGCGGCGCTGGCGGCGGCGGGCCTGTCCGGCTGGCTGGCCTGCGAGTACGCGCCCTGGCAGCGGCTGGTGGCCGACGCCAGCACGGCGACCGGCGAGCGGCGCACGCTGCGGCTGGACGACGGCTCGCTCGTGACGCTCAACACCGACAGCGCGATTTCCAGCCGGCTGTCCGCGCAGGAACGGCGCATCGACCTGCTGCGCGGGGAGATTTTCGTCGAGACCGGCCCGGACGCCGGCGCGCCGGGCCGCCGCCCCTTCGTGGTGGCCACCCCCCAGGGACGCCTGCAGGCGCTGGGTACGCGCTTCGTGGTACGGCTGGACAACGGCCGCACGCGGGTGGCCGTGCGCGAAGGCGCCGTGGCCTTGCAGCCCGACGGCGGCCCGACTTCGGTGGCCGGCGCCGGCCAGGAATGGTCGATGGACGGTGCGGCGAGCCGCCCCGCCGCGCCGGCCGGCTTCGAGCCCGCCGGCTGGCTGGACGGCGTGATCGTGGCCCGAAAGATGCCGCTGGCCGATTTCCTGGCCGAGCTGGACCGCTACCGCCACGGGTTCCTGGCCGCCGATCCGCGCGTGGCCGCGCAGCCGGTCTCGGGCGTCTACCAGCTGGGCGACATCGACGCCACCCTGCGCTTCCTCGCCCGCGCCCAGGGCCTGAGCCTGCGCTACCGCACCCGGTACTGGATCACCGTGGCCCCGGGGACGGCATAGCGCGGCCCGCCGCCGCGAAAAAATGAGGGGATCCGCGCCCTCGTCCGGCAAGAAGGGTGATACCACCGAGACCTTCCGCCGGACCATCGCCATGCCCGATCGCCATTTCCCCTCCCCTCTTTGCCCCGCCCGCTCCCGCCCGACGCGCCTTGCCCGGCGCGCCGCAGGGCTGGGCATGCTCGCCGCCGGCCTGGGCGCGGCCCTCGGAGCCCCGCCCCCGGCCCGCGCGCAGGCGCCGGTGGCGGCCGCCGCGCCGGCGCACGCCTTCGACATTCCCGCCGGCCCGCTGCAGCCGGGGCTGGAACGCTTCGCCAGCGCCGCGGGCGTGAACCTGTCCTACGACCCGGGGCGGGTCGCCGGCCTGTCGACGCCGGGCCTGAAAGGCGACTACACCGTGCCGGGAGGCCTGCGCGCCCTGCTGGCCGGCACCGGGCTGGAAGCCGTCTCCCAGGATGGCGGCGGCTACGTGCTGCGCCCCCTGCCACGCGGCGGGGAAATCAGCACCCTGCCCTCCATCACGGTGGCCGGCGCCCGACCCGGCGACACCCCGCCGCCCTACGCCGGCGGCCAGGTAGCCTCGGGCGGCCGCCTGGGCATGCTGGGCAACCGCGACCTGATGGACGCCCCGTTCAGCATCGCCAGCTACACGGCGGAAAACATCGAGAACCAGCAGGCCGCCAGCATCGCCGACGCTCTGGCCAGCGACCCTTCCGTGCGCGCGACCGGCATGCGCGGCAGCGAATCCGAATCGTTCATGATCCGCGGCTTCCTGGTCGATACCTCGGACATCGCGGTCAACGGCCTGTACGGCATCGCCCCCACCTACCGTTCCTCGGCCGAATACGCCGAGCGCATCGAAGTCGTCAGGGGACCGACCGCGCTGCTGGGCGGCGTCTCGCCCAGCGGCACCTCCGGAGGCGGCATCAACATCGTGCCCAAGCGCGCCGGCGACGAGCCGCTCACCCGCCTGACCGCAGGCTACGCGTCGGACGCGCAAGCCGGCGGACACCTGGACATGGGACGCCGCTTCGGCCGGGACAACCGGTTCGGCATACGCTTCAACGGGGTCTACCGCAACGGCGACACGGGCGTGGACCGGCAATCGCGCGAGCGCGGCCTGGGCTCGCTGGGCCTGGACTACCGTGGCAGCCGGCTGCGACTGTCGGCGGATCTCATCTACCAGCAGGAGAATTTCGACGCGCTGACCCGCGCCTTCACGCTGGCCGCCGGCGTCGGGCTGCCCCGGGCGCCGGCCCCCCGCCGCAACCTGGCGCAGTCCTGGGAGTATTCCCGGATGAACAACCAGTCGGCCATGGCGCGCGCCGAATACGATTTTTCCGACCGCCTGACGGGCTACGCCAGCGTCGGCGCGGGAAGAGGGCTGTTCAAGACCGTCACCGGCAATCCGCAGATCATCGACGGCGACGGCGATACCCGGGTCAGCCTGGCCCTGGCCAAGTTCCAGTTCTACAAGCATTCGGCCGACGCCGGCCTGCGCGCCTCGTTCGACACCGGACCGGTCTCCCACGAGGCCACGCTCAGCGCCACGACCTACACCGAGCGCCAGGGCTACGCGTTCTCCTTCGGCCCCGCGCTGGACTCGAACCTCTACGACCCCGCGACCTACCCGGCCTACGATTTCGCGCCGGTAGGCGACGTGCCCACCCTGTCGCGCCAGCAACTGACCAGCGTGGCGCTGGCCGATACGCTGTCCGTGCTGGACGGCAAGGCGCAGCTCACCGCGGGCGTGCGCCACCAGCGCGTCAAGACCGCCAACTACGACGCCGCCACGGGCGACGCCACCGGACGCTACGACAAGGACGCGCTCACGCCCATGGCGGGCCTGGTGCTGCGCCCCTGGGACGGCGTGGCCTTCTACGCCAATTACATCGAGGGGCTGTCGCCGGGCGATACCGCCCCGATGGAAGCCGACAACGCCGGACAGGCCTTTTCCCCGTACCGCTCCCGGCAATACGAGATCGGGGCCAAATACGACAGCGGCACCTTCGGCGCCACGCTGAGCCTGTTCCAGATCACGCGCCCCAGCGGCAGCCTGGGCCCCGACAATGTCTTTTCGGTCAACGGCAGGCAGCGCAACCGAGGCATCGAGCTCACCGCGTTCGGCGAGGCGGCGCGCGGCCTGCGGGTGCTGGGCGGCGTGGCGGTACACGACGCCAGGATCACCCGCAGCCCCGAGCCCGGCATGGCGGGCAAGCGCGCGGTGGGCGTGCCTGCCGTGCAGGCCAACCTGGGCGTCGAATGGGACGCGCCCTGGCCGAGCGGCCTGACCCTGACCGGCATGGCGGTCTACACCGGCCGGCAGTACCTGGACGACGCGAACCGGGTACGGCTGCCGTCGTGGACACGCCTGGACGCCGGTCTGCGCTACCGCACCGAGATCGCCTCGCACCGCACCGTGTTCCGCTTCGCCGTGCAGAACCTGCTGGGGCGCGACTACTGGGCCGGCGCCACGACCTACAATGGGCTGTACAGCGGCGCGCCGCGCACCTACCTGCTGTCGGCCACCGTCGATTTCTAGCACGCGGCGGCAGACCGGCCTTCACCCCTCTCGCGCATGGAAGCGGCAAACCCATGAATTTCCGGACCTGGTACCTGGTGCACAAATGGTCGAGCCTGGTGCCGACGGCCTTCCTGCTGATGCTGTGCCTGACCGGCCTGCCGCTGATCTTCCACGAAGAAATCGACCACTGGCTGCACCCCCACCCGGAACTCGGCGCCGCGGCCCCCGGCGCGCCCGGGGCCGATATCGACGACGTGGTGGCCCGGGCGCTGGCCGCCCGGCCGGGCGAGGTGGTGCGCTTCGTCACCTTCGACGACGAGGAACCGCTGGGCTACGTCATTACCGCAGCCACCCCCGCGCCGCCGCCCGACGACGGCCACGTGCAACCCTTCGACGCCCGCACCGGCAAGTTCTTCGACCCGCTGCCGCCGCCCGGCGGCTTCATGGACATCATGCTGGACCTGCACACCGACATGTTCCTGGGCCTGCCGGGCTACCTGTTCCTGGGCGCCATGGGCCTGCTGCTGGTCGTGGCCACGGTCACCGGCGTGGTCCTGTACACCCCGTTCATGCGCAAGCTCGACTTCGGCGCCTTGCGCGCGCGCCGCAGCCCGCGGCTCAAGTGGCTGGACCTGCACAACCTGGCCGGCATCGCCACCGCGGCCTGGGTGCTGGTGGTAGGCGTGACCGGCACGATCAACACCCTGGCCCTGCCCATACTGGGCCTGTGGCAGCGCGGCCAACTGGCCGAAATGACCGCCCCCTACCGCGGCCTGCCGCCGCTGGAACGCGCGGGCTCGGTCGACGCGGCCCTGCGCACCGCGCGTGCGGCCGCGCCCGGCATGGCCGTACAGTTCGTCGCCTTTCCCGGCACGCAATTCAGCAGCCGCCACCACTACGCGGTGTTCATGCGCGGCAACACGCCGCTGACCAGCCGCCTGATCCAGCCCGCACTGGTCGACGCCCGCACCGGCAAGCTCACCGACATGCGCGAGCTGCCGCTGTACGTGCGCATCCTGCTGGTTTCCCAGCCGCTGCACTTCGGCGACTACGGCGGCCTGCCGCTGAAGATACTCTGGGCCCTGCTCGACCTGGCCGCCATCGCGATACTGGGCACGGGGCTGTATCTCTGGCTGCGGCGACCGGCGCCGGCGCACCGTCCCGGCGCGGCGCGGCCCGCGGCCGGCACGGGCAGCTTGCGCGATAATCCCCCTACCGGATCTGCCCCGCGATGACGCCCCCTCCCGCTTCCTCCCGCCGCAGCCTGTGGCAAGTGTTCCGCTGGCCCCTGGCGCTGGCGCTGACCAGCGCCGTCGGCCTGGTCTCCGCCCTGGTCGGCGACGGCGCCTACGACGCCGTGTCGTGGGTGGCGCTGGGCCTGCCCTGCGCGGTGATCGCGGGCGCCCTCATGCGGGCCTGATCCCCATGCGTGATAGCCTACCGCCCTCCCCGAACCCGGGGAACGGCATCCCCGGCGCCCGCGCTGCCGCGCGGCGCCCGATCGATGCCCCGAACGACACCGAGGAATGACGATGAACGACTTTCCCCTCCCGGCCTCGGCCGGCCTGGCCTGCCTGCCCACGCCCCTGCACGAACTGAAGCGCCTTTCGGAACGGCTGGGCGGCCCGCGCATCTTCATCAAGCGCGACGACCTGACCGGCCTGGGCCTCGGGGGCAACAAGGCGCGCAAGCTGGATTTCCTGATGCCCACACTCCTGGAGCAAGGAGTGGACACCATCGTTTCCGGGGCCGCGTTCCAGTCCAACTGGTGCACCGCCGTGGCGGCGGCCGGGCGCAAGTTCGGGTTGCAGACCGTGCTGGTCAAGCGCACCCCGCCGGGCTTCGACCCCGCCACCCGGGAAGGCAACGACCTGCTGCACCACCTGCTGGGCGCCCGGGTCCTGCTGGCGCCGCCGGGGGAAGACGAGCCACTCAAGCAGCGCATCGTGGACGAACTGAAGGCCGAGGGGCGGCGCCCCGCCCTGCTCGCGGTCGGCGGCAATACCCCGCACGGCGTGGCCGGCTATGTGCATGCGATCCGGGAGCTGATGCGCCAGGCCGACGGGCTCGGCATCCGGCCGGACTATCTGGTGCACACCTCGGGGTCGGGGGGCACCCAGGCCGGCGCGGTGATCGGTGCGCACCTGTACGGACGCGGGCTGCGCGTGATCTGCTCCAGCACCGGCTCGCGTCCCGCGCCGGAAGTGGCGGCACAGGTCCGGCAACGCATCGCGGACACCCTGGGCCACTTCCGGATCGACCTGCCGATCGGCGACGACGACGTCCGCGTCCTGGACCAGTACGCCGGCGGATACGGCTTCCTTACCCCCGGCAAGCTGGAAGCCATCTCGCTGCTGGCCGAAACCGAGGGTTTGTTCCTGGACCCCGTCTACAGCGGCTGCGCGATGGCCTGCCTGATCGACCTGTGCCGCAGCGGCCATTTCGGCAAGGACCAGACCGTGGTGTTCCTGCATACGGGAGGGCAGGCGGGACTGTTTCCGTACCACGAGCCGCTCAAGGCGCATCTGCAAGGCGCCCCGCTGCCCTGGACCGTCCCTCCCTGGCACGCCGCGCACGGCTGACTTCGGAGGCGCGGCCGGCGCGCCCGCTGGCGCGCCGGCTCCATGCTGCGGCGGTCTCCGCCGCCAGTTTCGCGACGGCCGTGGCGATGTAGTCGTCGGGGCCTTCGGGATAGGCGGCCACGAAATCGAAGTCCGGCAGCACGACGTCCTGCACATCCAGCAGGCGCAGCCGGCCCCTGGCCAGTTCCTTGCCCACCACGGACACCGGCACCGTGCCCACGCCTATGCCTCCCATCACCATGGTGAGCGTGGTAGAGATGGACGAACTGGTATAGACCCTGGCGTCCTGCACGTGGTGCCGCGTCAGCGCATTCTGGATCACCTCGTAGGGCCGGCTTTCCCGGCTGTAAGTGATGACCGGGCAGCGGGTAATGTCCCGCAGCGCCAGCGGCCCCTGCGGAAGCTCCAGGGCCGGGCTGACGATCCAGCCCAGCCGGTAGCTGCACAGGGGGACCTTGGCCACGCCCGGCTCGGCCACCGGGTCGGTGACCAGCGCGATGTCGAGCTGCCGGCGGGCCAGGCCGCGGACGATGTCGGGCTTGTTGTTGGCCTCGATCTCCAGCGTAAGCAGCGGGAAGCGCTCGTGGATACGCTTGACCAGCTGCGCGAACCAGGTGTGGATCAGCGTGCCCGACACCACGCCCAGCCTGAGCCGGCCCTGCATCGCCATCTGCGCGTTCGCCGAGGTCCGCATGCGCTCGCGCAGCCGCAGCATGCTCTCGGCCTGCCCAAGCAGCTCCTGCCCCTTCGGCGTGATGAGCACCTGCTGGGCGCGCCGGTCGAACAGGCGGACCCCCAGCTCCTGTTCGAGCAGCTGGATGCGCGTGGAGACCGCGGGCTGCGTGACGTTCAGCTTCTTGGCGGCGGCGCGGAACTGGCCGAGCCGGGCGATCCAGACGAAGGCTTCCAGCGAGCGCAGATCCATGACCTGGATAAATATTATTGATAGAGTTGGATCAATATATATAAATTGACCAGATATTGATAGTTCAGAAGAATGTCCCTGCGCACCGACGCAATCCAAAACAAGGGGAATTCTTCATGAAACTCGCAATCGGGGCCGCAGCGGCGGCACTATCCCTCTCCGCCTTATTGGCCGCATCGCCTTCGGACGCCCGGGACGTTTTCCCGCCAAACCCGTCACCATCTACGTCGGCTATGCCCCAGGCGGCTCGGACGATATCCGCACGCGCAGCCTGGCCACGCAGATGTCAGCCATCCTGGGCCAGCCGGTCGTGGTGGCCAACAAACCCGGCGCCTCCGGCGTGATCGCCATGCAGCAGTTGCTGAACGCGCCGGCCGACGGCTACACGCTCGCCTCGGTGACGGCGTCGAACATGGCGTTCGCGCCCCACCTGCAATCGGTGGGATACACACTGGACGATTTCACCTTTCTCGCGGGGATGGCCACGCAGCCGTTCTGCCTCTGTGTGCGGCAGGACGCGCCCTGGAAGACCATGGACGAGCTCCTGGGCTACGCCCGCACCCACCCAGGCAAACTGAGCTACGGCCACCCCGGCACCGGACAGCAGAGCTACGTGGTGGTGGAAGCGCTGAAAAAGCTCGGGAAGCTGGATATCGAGGGCATCCCGTACAAGGGGGATTCCGCCGCACTCATGGGACTGATGGGCGGCGAAGTCGAGATCGCGTCCGTTTCGTCGTCCTTCGTACCGTTTTCCCGCAACGGCCAGGTCCGGCCGCTGGCGATGATAGGGGAAAGACGACTCAAGGAATTCCCGGACATTCCCACGCTGAAGGAACTCGGCTTCGACGTCGAGATGCGCGCGCCCGCGATGCTCGGCTACGCCGCCCCCAAGGGTCTGCCGCCCGCGGTGCGCGCCAAGCTGGAAACGGCGCTGCGCCGGGCCATCGAAAGCCCGGAGTTCGGCCAGGCGCTGGCGCAGCTGAACAACGAACTCAACTACCGGGACGGCGAGGCCTTCCGCAAGGAAGTCGCGGAAATCCACGCCTCGGTCGGAACGATGCTGGCCGATCTTGGGCTGGCCAGGAAATAGCATGATCGTAGACGCGCATCTGCATGCCTTTCCGCACATGGGAGGCGCCTCGGGCTACCCCGACGCCGCTTCCCACCTGGCGATGCAACAGGCCAAGATCCGGTCGTGGTGGGGGCGCATGCTGACCAGCGAAACCGACGAACGCTACATTCCCCTGCCGGGAGAGGACGTCGGCTTTCGCGCCGGCCGGTTCGGGCGGTACTACTGGACCAAGCACGGCAGGCCATGCTGGCTGCAGCGCTTTCCCCTCACGATGGAAGAAATGGAATGGTCCGCCGAACGTATGGTGGCCAACATGGACGCCATCGGGGTGGACGCCGGGCTGCTGCAGGCCGGATACATGAATATCGACTACTGCCGCGAGTACTTCCAGGAGTGCGTGCGGCGCTTTCCCGGCCGGCTGTACGCGAGCGTCTCGATCGACTACGACATCCGCAAGGACGAAGCCCACCGGCGCGGGGAACTCGGCAAGCTGGCGCGCGCGGTCCGCGAGGCGGGCGCGCGCGCGCTGTACCAGGGATACCCGAAGGGGCAGGAGATCGACGACAGCCGTTTCGATCCGTTCTGGCGCACGCTGTGCGAACTGGGCACGCCCCATATCCTGCTCACCGGCTTCGAGCCGGTACGCCAGTACCTCGATTCGCTGCAGCGCCTGGCCCGGGTGATCCGCCGCTTTCCCGATCTGACGCTCGTCATCGGCCACCTGGGAGGCAACGTCCGTCCGGCGTCGCACCCCGGCTACACCGCAACGCCGGACGAACTGATGCCGCTGCTGCAAACCCGGAACGTCCATTTCGAGGTCGGCTACGTGCTGGCCTACGAGCACCCCGACAGCTGGGGAGCGGCCTACGAATACCCCTATCCCGAGCATGAGCGGCTGATCCGGCGCGTCTACGAAGCCGTGGGCGCGGACCGCCTGCTGTGGGGGTCCGACATGCCCAACGTGGAACGCACCTGCACCTACCGCCAATGCCTGGATCTCGTACGGCTGCATTGCGGCTTTCTTTCGCCGGGGGAAAAGCGGCAAGTCCTGGGCGCCAACGCGGCTGCCCTGTTCAAGATCGACGCCACGCGCGAAGCCCAGGAGTGACATGAACGACTTTCCGCTTCCGGCCTCGGCCGGCCTGGCCTGCCTGCCCACGCCCTTGCAGGAACTCAAGCACCTTTCGGAACGGCTGGACGGCCCGCGCATCTTCGTCAAGCGCGACGACCTGACCGGCCTGGGTTTCGGAGGCAACAAGGTCCGCAAGCTGGATTTCCTGATGCCCACGCTCCTGGACCGGGACATCGACACCATCGTTTCCGGCGCCGCGTTCCAATCCAACTGGTGCACCGCCGTGTCGGCGGCCGGACGCCGGTTCGGGATCGAGACCGTGCTGGTCAAGCGCAGCCCGCGGGGCTTCGAACCCGCCACTGGCGAAGGCAACCATCTGCTGCACCACCTGCTGGGCTCCAGGGTCCTGCTGGCGCCGCCGGGCGAGGACGAGCCGCTCAAGCAGCGGATCGTGGACGAGTTGAAGGCCGAGGGACGGCGCCCGGCGCTGCTCGGGGTCGGCGGCAATACCCCGCACGGCGTGGCCGGCTACGTCCATGCGGTCCGGGAACTGATGCGCCAGGCCGACGACATGGGCATCCGGCCGGACTATCTGGTACACGCCTCCGGCTCGGGCGGCACCCAAGCCGGCACGGTGATCGGCGCGCGGCTGTACGGACGGGGACTGCGCGTGATCGGCTCCAGCACGGGCTCGCGTCCCGCGCGGGAGGGAGAACATCTGGTCCGCCAACGCATCGCCGACACGCTCGACCACTTCGGGGTCGAGGCCCCGATGGGCAGCGACGACATCCGCATCCTGGACCGGTACGCCGGCGGATACGGCTTTCTCACCCCCGGCAAGCTGGAAGCCATTTCGCTGCTGGCCCAGACCGAAGGCCTGTTCCTGGATCCGGTCTACAGCGGCTCGGGCATGACCTGCCTGATCGACCTGTGCCGCAGCGGCGTCCTCGGCAAGGACCAGACCGTGGTGTTCCTTCACACGGGCGGGCAGGCGGGCCTGTTTCCCTATCACGAGCCTCTCATGGCGTATTGCCGGCAGGAACCCCTGCCCTGGACCGTCCCCGCTTGGCACGCCGCGCACGCCTGATGAACCCGGAGCCCCGATCATGACTGCCCCTGCCATCGGCCTGCTGATCCCCGCCGCCAACCGCGTGATGGAACCCGACTTCATCCGCTGGACGGTGCCGGACGGACTGCTGCTGCACGTGAACCGGCTCAATGCCCCCAAGGAAAAGCCCGCGGACATGAGCGAGAACCTCGCGGCGCTGACCCGCGGCGTGCCCGAGGCCGCGCGCCTGCTCGCCCTGGCCCGGCCCGGCGTCATCGCCTTCGGATGCACCAGCGGCAGCTTCCTGCACGGCCCCGAATGGGACGAGGAACTGCGACAGACCCTGAGCCGGATCGCCGACGGCGCGCCGGCCGTCACCACCGCCTCGGCCCTGGTCCGGGGGCTGGCCGCCCTGGGAGCCCGCCGCCTGGCCGTGATCAGCCCGTATCCCGCCGCGGTGGGCGAGATCATGCTGCGCTATCTGCGCGCCCAGGGCCTGGACGTCGTGGAAGCGATCCATGCCGACGACGATTGGCAGCCCGGCAGCATGGCCGCGATCGAGCCGGCTACCGTCGCCCGCCTGGCGCGCGGCGCCGCGTTCGACCGGGCGGACGCCTGCCTGGTGTCGTGCACCAACCTGCGGGCCGCCGAGGCCTTGCTGCAGATCGAGGCGGAAACCGGCAAGCCCGTGGTCGCGTCCAACCAGGCCACCTACTGGGCCTGCCTGCGCGCGCTAGGCCGCACCGAAATGTTGCCCGCACTGGGCCGGCTGGGCGCCTGCTGAGGGCGGACTCGCCGGCGCGGCCCGCCCGCTACGGTGCCTTCGGCGCCGCCGGCCGCCGGGGCGCGGCCCATTCCCAGCGCCCCCTGCCCGTGCGCTTGACCTGGTACAGGGCCTGGTCTGCCTTCATCAGCACTTCCCGCAGGCCGGACGCATGCTCGGGAAACAGGCAGACCCCTATGCTCGCCCCCACCCGCACCGCCCTGCCCTTGACCCGCATCGGCGCGCTCAGGGATTCGATGATGCGGTCGCACACCATGCCGATCTGCCCACGGTCTTCGGGAGTGGGCATCAGCACGCCGAACTCGTCGCCGCCCAGCCGGCATACCAGGTCGCTTTCGCGCACGGCCGCCTTCAGGCGCGCCCCCACGGTGCGCAGCACGGCGTCCCCCGCATCGTGGCCGCGCGTGTCGTTCACCTGCTTGAACCCGTCCAGGTCCAGCATCAGGAAGGCCATGGGCGGCGGATGCCTGAGCCGCGCCACTTCCCTTTCCCAGCGGTCTTCCAGGCTGCGGCGGTTGGCCAGGCCGGTCAGCGAATCCAGCAGGGCGTAGGTGCTCAGCATCTGTTGCTGCCGCTTCTGGACGGAAATATCCTCGAATACGCCGATCGCGATCTTCATCTCGTGCACGATGACCCCGCAATGCTGCAGCGTGAGGACACGCCCGTCGAAGCAGCGGGCCTCGATTTCGATGTTGGGCACCTCGGTCACGCCGTCGATGTGGTCCGACGCGAAATACCCCCAGTGCTCGCGCGCCCGCTGCCGATAGGCATCGTTGATGTAGACCGTATCGATGAACTGGTCGACCGTGCGGAAATGGCCCTGCGGATAGCCCAGCAGGTGGATGAAGGCCCTGTTGGTGAACTGCACCAGCGCGCCGGGCAGCGTGGCCCATGACACCGCGATCGGCAGCGCGTCGAGTATGCCGTACAACGTCTGGAACGAATACAGCCGGTTGTCCTGCCCTGAAGCGGTGGGATCTTCCATGCTCTTCTCCCCTTTTGTCTTTTGTCTATTGCTCCTGCCTGATCCCGCCCGCAGGCATGGGCGCGAACCGCTGTCGGTCGTCAGCCCCACCGTGCTGGCCGCCTGCAGCATGGACTGGCCCCGCGACAAGCTGCGGGTATATATCCTGGACGACGGCGGACGCGAGGAATTCCGCGCCTTCGCCGAATCCGTCGGGGCCGGCTACATCATCCGGGACGAGCACACCCACGCCAAGGCGGGCAACATCAACCATGCGCTCACCGTCACGGGCGGGGACTACATCGCCATCTTCGACTGCGACCACATCCCTACCCGGTCGTTCCTGCAGGTCACCATGGGCGAGTTCCTGGCCGACCCCAAGTGCGCCATCGTGCAGACGCCGCACCACTTCTTCTCGCCCGATCCCTTCGAGCGCAACTTCGACAGCTTCCACCGCATCCCCAACGAGGGCAGCCTTTTCTACGGACTGATCCAGGACGGCAACGACTTCTGGAACGCGACCTTCTTCTGCGGCTCCTGCGCAGTGATCAAGCGCGCGCCGCTGGAGGAGATCGGCGGCATCGCCGTCGAGACCGTGACCGAAGACGCCCACACCGCGCTCAGGCTGCACAAGCTCGGCTACAACAGCGCCTACCTGCACTACGTGCAGGCCGCCGGCCTGGCCACCGAGAGCCTGGCCGGCCACGTCGGCCAGCGCATCCGCTGGGCCCGCGGCATGGCCCAGATCTTCCGCGTCGACAATCCCTGGCTGGCGCGCGGGCTGAGCGTCTTCCAGCGCATCTGCTACAGCAACGCGATGCTGCATTTCTTCTACGGCATTCCGCGCCTGATCTTCCTGTTCACGCCGTGCGCCTACCTGTTCTTCGGGCTGCACGTGATCAACGCGCACGCGCTGTTCATCGTGGCCTACGCGGTGCCCTATCTGGTGTGCTCGAACATCGCCAATTCCCGCATCCAGCGGCAATACCGGCATTCCTTCTGGGCGGAGGTCTACGAATCCGTGCTGGCCTGGTACATCGTGCTGCCCACGACCATCGCCTTCATCAACCCCAAGCTGGGCAAGTTCAACGTCACGGCCAAGGGCGGGGTCATCCGCGAGGACTACCTGGACTGGTCCATTTCCAAGCCCTACCTCGTCCTGCTCGGCCTGAACCTGGCGGGCATGCTGGCCGGCATCCTGCGGCTGGCCTTCGGGCACGGCGCCGAGCCGGCCACCGTGCTCATGAACATGGCGTGGGCCACCGCCAACCTGATCATGCTCGGCGCCGCGGTCGGCGTGGCCAAGGAAGCCAGGCAGGTCCGCATCTCGCACCGCATCCCCCTGCGCGTGCCGGCCACGCTCATCCTGCAGGACGGCCGCACCGTCGCGTGCACGACCGAAAACTACTCGACCGGCGGGATCGGCCTGATCACGCCGCCATCGGTCTCGCTGGCCGCCGGCGAACGCGTCGGCGTGTGCCTGTCGCGCGGCACGACCGAAGAATATTTCCCCGCCGTCGTGGCGCGCAGCAGCGGGCGCCAGCTGGGTGTGCGGCTGGACGCCCTGACCCCGGAGAAGGAAATGAAGCTGGTGCAATGCACATTCGGGCGCGCCGACGCGTGGCTGGGATGGGAAGACCAGCCCGCGCCGGACTCGACCCTGCGCGGGCTCAGGGAAGTGGCCGCCATGGGATACCAGGGCTACCTGCGGCTGGCCGACGCCTGCATCGACCTGGCCGAGCGCGCGCTCCTGCGCAGGCCTGCGCGCGAATCCTGACCGGAGCACGCAAGTGGGATACTGGAACCTGTACTTCGCCGCCAAGCTCTACCTGGCCTGGATCGGCAGCCTGCGCCCGGCCTGGTGGCTGAACCTGCTGTTCGCCGCCTGCCTGCTGATACCCGTCAGGCACCGCCTGCTGCGCCCGCTGCGCCACCTGGCCGCGCTGGCCGCCGGCATCGCCCTGGTGCTGCACGAGGCCGACCTGCCCGCGCCTTCCCGCATCCTGTCGCAGTTGCCGGCGCTCAGCGAATTCTCGCCGGGCTACATGCTGGAGCTGGCCGGGCGCCTGGTCTCGCCGTCGCTGCTGTGGACCGTCCTGCTGGTCTTCCTGGCCTACCTGCTGATCAACCGCTGGGTACGCGTGACCACCTTCGTCCTGGGCGCGCTGGTCGCCGTTCCCCTGTGGCAGGGCGCGGCCCTGCTCACCGCCCGCGCCGCGCCGGGCGAGCCGGCCGGCACGCACGCGCGCACGGCCGCCGGCTCGCCCGGGGCCAACGGCCAGCCTGCCGGCAGCTACGACGAGCAACTCGCCGCCTTCCGCGCCGAGCAGGCCGAGCGCCAGGTGGACTTTGCGCCCATGAGCGCGGACCCCGCCGCCCAGTTCGACATCATCGTCCTGCACATCTGCTCGCTGTCCTGGGACGACATGGACGTGGCGAACCTGCGCAACCATCCGCTCCTCTCGCGCTTCGACTACGTGTTCAGCAACTTCAGCTCGGCCACCAGCTACAGCGACCCCGCGGCCATCCGCGTCCTGCGCGCCTCCTGCGGCCAGCAGGCCCACAAGGACCTGTTCAGCCCCGTTCCCGCCGAATGTCACCTGTTCGCGCAGCTGGCCGCCGCAGGCTACCGTGCCCAGGCCCTGCTCAACCACGACGGCCGCTACGGCGATTTCAAGGGCATCGTGGAAAGCGAGATCGGCATTCCCGGCCTGCAGGTCCTGCCCCATCCCGACCTGCCGGTGGTCATGCGCGAGTTCGACGGCTCGCCGCTGGTGGGGGACTACGACGCGCTCGCCCAGTGGTACCGCAACCGCCTTTCCCAGGACGGTGCGCCCGTCGCGCTTTACTACAACACCGTCACGCTGCACGACGGCAACCGCCTGCCCGACAGCAACCTGAGCAGCCTGCAGTCCTACCCCATCCGCCTGAAGACGCTGCTCGACGACGTCGACCGGCTCATCGATCTGATCGCGCAATCGGGCCGCAAGGCCGCGATCGTGTTCGTGCCGGAGCACGGCGCGGCCCTGCGCGGCGGGAACAACCAGATCGCCGGCATGCGGGAAATCCCCACGCCGCAGATCGTGCACGTCCCGGTGGGCGTGAAGCTGGTCGGGCTGCCGGCCGGCGCGCAGGCGGGCCCGCAGCCCGGTCCCGTCGCCGTCGACGCCCCCACCAGCTATGTCGCGCTGGCGCAGCTGCTGTCGGGGCTGGTCGGCAACAGCCCGTTCCAGCCGGGAGCGCCCCCCCTGCCCCAGTACGCCGCCGACCTGGCCCAGACCCGCATGGTGGGCGAAAACGAAAACACCGTCACCATGGCGACGGGCAACGGCTACGTGATCCACACGCCGGACGACGTCTGGCTGGAGGGCAAATGACTTCCGTCCCGGACGAGCCGGCCGGGCCCTCCCCGGCCTTCAGCGACATCGAAGGGTTGGCGCGCTTCGTACCGGGCATCGACCCGCACCGGTACTTCGACAGCCAGCAGCGCGACGCCTATCTCGCCGCCGTGCGGCGCTGGCCGCTGGCGGCCGGCGCCATGGGGCTGTCCGAGTCCGGGCCGGGGCCTGAATGGACGCCGCCCCGGGCGGGCGGGGCGGGCCGGTGACGCGTCCGTCCGCCCCAGGCGCCCGCCCGCAACGGGGCGTGCGGGTGCCGGCCGTCTCCGGCCCTCCGCTACCCAGCGGGCGGGCGCCGGCGCTCGCGGGCAGTCCGTGGCTGGCGTCAGCGTTTGCGGGCCGCCCGGCGCGGGCCGGGCGCGCGCCACAGGTGGGCGCCGCCTTCCATCCCCGTGCCGCCGGCCGACACATGCACCCAGGCGGGGTGGTCGTCGCCGACCAGCCTGGCATTGCCGCCGGCCAGGAAGACGCGGTCGGGGTTGAGCAGCGTGCGCAGCATCTCCAGCGCCTTGCCCAGGCGGCGGTTCCAGCGCTTGCGGCCGATGCGCGCGAGCGCCTCGCTGCCCAGGTAATCGTCGTAGGTCCGGTCCTTGCGGAAGGGGTGCTGCGAGAGTTCCATGTGCGGCATGAGTTCGCCGTCTCGGTACAGCGCCGTCCCCATGCCGGTGCCCAGCGTCACGACCAGCTCCAGCCCCGACGCCCGGATCAGCGCGTAGCCCTGCATGTCGGCATCGTTGACCATGCGGGCCGGGTGGCCGCCCAGCACCCCGGACAGCGCCGCGGCCAGTTCGTAGCCCTGCCACAGGCGCGTGTCCAGGTGCGGCGCGGTCACCACGCGGCCGTCGCGCACGACGCCGGGAAAGCCGATGGCAATACGATCGTACGCGGGCAGCGGCCGGACCAGCTCGGCGAGCACCGCCAGCATGCGGCCCGGAGGACAAGGGTGCGGCGTGGGCACCCGCAGGCGCTCGCTCAGCATGCGGCCCGCCTCGCTCACCACCGCCGCCTTCAGGCCGGTGCCGCCGATATCGATTGCCAGGATCCCCGGGTTCATCGCCGCCTCGTCGGTATCGATAATCGCCGATTGTAGAAGCAAGGGCCACAGGCGGGGCCCTTGCCGGCACGGCAAGCGGCGGGCGGCTTCCGGAACCAGGCAGGCCGCGGCGCCGCGGGCCGGCCATCGAGGGAGAAACGATGGACGCATCCATGCCGGCCGGCGCCGGACAGCCGCCACGGCCGTCGGGATTCCCGCGGACGCTCGCGGCCCTGGTGGTGGCGCTGTTCTTCCTGTGGGGCGGCATCACCAGCCTGAACGACATCCTGATCCCCAAGCTGCGCGCCCTGTTCCAGCTCGGCCACTTCGGGGCGATGCTGCCCCAGTTCGCCTTCTTCATCGGCTACCTGGCGTTCTCGGTACCGGCGGGCATGCTGGTGGCGCGGCTGGGCTACCTGCGCGCCATCGTCGCCGGCCTGGCCGTCATGGCCGCCGGCTGCCTGCTGTTCGTCCCGGCCACAGACTCCGGCATCTACGCCTCCTTTCTCGGAGCGCTGCTGGTGGTCGCGGCGGGCATCACCATCCTCCAGGTCGCCGCCAACCCGCTCATCACCCTGCTGGGCGACCCCGCAACCGCGCAAAGCCGGCTGACGCTCTCGCAAGCGTTCAACTCCCTGGGCACCACCCTCGCCCCCTACGTGGGCGCCCAACTGATCCTCGGACCCCAGCCCGCCGACCCGTCCGCGCTGTCGGGCGCGGCGCTGCGGGCCTACCGGGCAGGCGAATCGGCGGTGATCGCCCACGCCTACCTCGGCCTGGCGGCCACGCTGCTCGTCGTGGCCGCGGTCTTCTGGCTGAGGCGCGACGCGCTGCGGGGCACGGTCGCCACCGAGCCCGCCGGCCTGGCGGGCAGCCTGAGCCTGCTCAAGCGGCCGCGGCTGGCCTTCGGCGTGGCGGCCATGTTCTTCTACGTCGGCGCGGAAGTCTCCATCGGCAGCATGCTCGCCACTTTCCTGGAGCGGCCCGACACCCTCGCCCTGGCCCCCCGGACCGCGGGCGAGCGGGTGGCCCTGTACTGGGGCGCGGCGATGGTCGGCCGCTTCGCAGGCGCGGCGGCGCTGAAGATCTTCCCGCCCGGCCGCATGCTGGTGCTGGCCGCCGTGGGCGCCGGCACGCTGGCCGCTGCGGCCGCGCTGGGCAGCGGCCCGTTCGCGGGCTGGAGCCTGATCGCGGTGGGCCTGTTCCACTCCATCATGTTCCCTACCATCTTCTCGCTGGCGGTGGCCGGCCTGGGGAACCGCACGCCACAGGGCTCGGCGCTACTGTGCATGGCCATCGTCGGCGGCGCGGTCGTGCCGCTGGCCACCGGCGCGGTGGCCGACGCCGCCACGCTGGCAGCCGGGCTGTGGGTGCCCGTGGCGTGCCATGCCGTGATCGCCGGGTTCGGCGGCTACGTGGCGCGCGGCCGGGACGCTGCGCAGGCGGCCTGACGCGCCGCCTGCCCGGCAGCTTGCCCGCCCGCCACCGGCCGGCCGCCGACCGCCCTACCCGAAAGTAAAGGCGTAGGCCTGCGCGCCGGGCTCCAGGAATTCGATCTCGAAGGTGCGCTCGCGCATGGGATCGGCCTGGCGCACCAGTTGGTACAGCCGCTGCCCGTCTACCGTGCCCAGGCCGTCCGCGTCGATATCCGAGCCGTGGTCTGTCCCCGGCGGCGCGCCGTCCACGCGCACCCGGAACCGCAACGGCCGGCCGTCCGGCCCGGGGCCCAGCACCAGATGCACGTCCCGCGCGCGGAAGCGGTAGGCGATACGGCCGCCTGCGCGCTCCAGCCGGGCGTACTCGCCCGTCACCGTCCAGTCGCCCGCCAGCGTCCATTCGTTGAGCGCCAGCCGCGGCCCGGGCGCATAGGCGCGCGCGGCATCGCGCGCCAGCCCGCCGGGCGAGGCGAAGCGCTCGGCCCGCCGGTAGCCGAGATAGGTCTCGGGCGAGCCCACCCTGGCGAAATCCGAGGGCATCTGCGCTCCCCGCGCCTCGACCCGCAGGGGCCCGCCGGGCAGGTCGCGGCGCCCGGCCTCGGCCAGCAGCTGCCGGATGACGTTCTCGGACACGTCGTACTCGCCTTCGCCGAAATGGCGATAGCGCACGCGCCCCTGCGCGTCGACGAAATAGTGCGCCGGCCAGTACCGGTTGGAGAAGGCCCGCCAGATGGCGTAATCGTTGTCGACGGCCACGGGATAATCGATGCCCAGGTCGCGCACCGCCTTGCCGACGTTGCCGAGGTCTTTCTCGAAGGCGAATTCCGGCGTGTGCACGCCGATCACCACCAGCCCCTGGTCGCGGTACTTCTCGGCCCAGGCACGCACATAAGGCAGCGCGCGCAGGCAATTGATGCAGGAGTAGGTCCAGAAATCCACCAGCACCACCTTGCCGCGCAGGTCCTGCGCGCTCAAGGGCGGCGAATTCAGCCACTGGACCGCGCCATCCAGCGGCGGCATCGGCCCCACCACCGGCAGCGCCGCCGCGCCGCCCGGGCCGGGTACGTCCGCCCCGGACATCATGGCCGGGCCGGCCGCCGGCGCACCGGACCGGGACATCATGGCCGGCCCGCCTGCGGGCGCGTCCGGCGGCCTCATGGCCTGGCCGGGCGCCAGCCCGCCGATCAGCGCGTCTTCGAGCCGGGTCGTGCCGGGCGCCGACAGCCGGGCCAGCACCCCGGTGTCCCAGCCCATCAGGATGGCGCCCGTCCCGGCCAGTACCGCCGCGCCCAGCGCGCGGCGGACCCACACGCCTGCGCCCAGGCCCCGCTTCATGCCGGCCAGCAAGCGGCCACCGGCCAGCAGCGCCAGCGCCAGCGACGTCGCCGCGCCCGCACCGTAGGCCAGCAGCAGCAGCGTCGTGTGCGCGCTCGCGCCCTGCAGCGCCGCCCCCGTGAGCACCAGCCCCAGTATGGGACCGGCGCACGGCGCCCACAGCAACCCCGTGGCGGCGCCGAGCACGAAAGACGACAGGACCGACGGCCCGCCCGCGCCGTCCGCCGCCGACGCCACGCGGTTGCCCGCCGCCACGAAAGGCCGCGCCAGCCGGTCGGCCAGCCCCGGCAGGAGCAGCGCCAGCCCGAACAGCGCCATCAGCGCCAGCGCCAGCCAGCGGCCGTACGAACTGGCCTTGACCGCCCAGCCCCCGCCCACCGCCGCCAGCGTCGCGAAGGCGGCGAAGGCCAGCGCCATGCCGGCCAGCAGCGGCAGCCCGGAACGCGCGAAGGAACGGTCGGCCCGCGCGAACACGAAGGGCAGCACCGGCAGGATGCAGGGGCTCAGTATGGTCAGGACGCCGCCGAGATACGCGAGAACGAATAGCAGCATGGAAACTCCGGCTTGCGAAAGTCAGGGAAAGCCGCGCGCCGGCCCGATGCCCCGCGCACGCCTGGACGCATTGTCCCAGCGATCCGGTGGCGGAATCCTCGTGGAAATCTAACGTTTTCGTGACAGACCGCGCCAGCCTGCCTGCTCAGCCCCCCGCCCGCTCCGGCGCGAGACCCGGTCAGGGGCAGCACCGCGGCGCCGGCCAATTGGAGCGAGGAAAGTCCCGCGCAGCGGGACCGAGGGCGCCTCCTGGCGCGCCCGAGCCGGGCGACTTGGCCGGCGCCGCGGCGCCGCCCCTGGCCGGGACGCCTTCGCAGACAGGCCCGCCCGGCAGCTGACGGGCCGGGACTAAGGCCGTGCGCGCCCGTAGAGCGCGAGCGCCTTCAGCAAAGCGGCGCCCAGCGCCGCCTTGAGCGCCGCGCCCGGCAGGAAAGGCAGCACGCCCGCGGCCAGCGCCTTCTGCGCGCCTATCATGGCGGCCAGCCATCCGCCGCCTATGGCCAGGCACAGCGCATTGCCGGCCAGCATGGCGGCGAAGGCCAGCCCGGCCCGGCGCCCGTCCCAGCCGCGCCCGACCAGCCAGCCCGTGACCGCCCCCGCCACGGGGAAGGCCACGAGATAGCCGCCGGTCGGCCCGAAGAAGCGCTCGATGCCTCCGGTGCCGCCGGAGAACACCGGCAGCCCGAACGCCCCCAGCGCCAGCCAGAACAGGATCGTCAGCCCGCCCAGGCGCCAGCCGTACAGCGCGCCGGCCAGCGTCACCGCCAGCGTCTGCATGGTCATGGGCACCGGCACCATGGGCACGCTGACGTGCGACGAAGCGGTCAGTACCGCCGCGCCGAAGGCCACGGCCGCCGCCTTCGCGGGCAGCGACCGGTCCCGCAGCCAGGCATGGGGAGCCGGCAGGGCCGGCGCAGGGGTAGCGGTCATGGCTGCTGCGCCCCGCTCAGACGTTGGACACCGAGACGGTGCGCACGTTGAGATAGGCCTCGACCGCTTCCGGCCCGCCTTCCGAACCGTAGCCGGAATCCTTCAGTCCGCCGAAGGGCAGTTCCACCATGGGCATGGCGGGCATATTGACCCACAGCATGCCCACCTCGACGCGGCGCGCCAGCTGGTCGGCGTTCTTCAGCGAACGGGTGAAGGCATAGCCCGCCAGGCCGTAGGAGAGCCGGTTGGCCTCGGCGATGGCCTCGTCCAGTTCGCGGTAGCCGCGCACCGCGGCCACCGGGCCGAAGGGCTCGTCGTTGAAGATGCTCGCCTGCTGCGAGACCTCGCTCAGGATCGTGGGTTGCCAGAAGTTGCCCGGCCCGTCGATGCGGCCGCCGCCCGTCAGCACCTTGGCGCCCTTTTCCGTGGCGTCGCGGATCATCGTATCCATGGCGGCGACGCGGCGCGCGTTGGCCAGCGGCCCCATCTGCGTGCCCTCGGCCAGGCCGTCGCCCACCTTCAGCCCCTGCGCGTACTTGGCCAGCGTCTGCTCGAAGTCGCCGCGGATGCTCTCGTGCACCAGGAAGCGGGTGGGCGCGATGCACACCTGGCCGGCGTTGCGGAACTTGGCCGCGCCGGTGCACTTCACCGCCAGTTCGATATCGGCGTCCTCGGCCACGATCACCGGGGCGTGCCCGCCCAGCTCCATGGTGACGCGCTTCATGTGCTGGCCGGCCATCGCGGCCAGCTGCTTGCCCACTACGGTGGAGCCGGTGAAGGTGATCTTGCGGATCACCGGGTGCGGGATCAGATAGCTGGAGATCTCGGCGGGGTTGCCGTAGACCAGCCCCAGGACGCCGTCGGGCAGCCCGGCGTCGGCGAAGGCGCGGATCAGCGCGGCCGGCGCGGCCGGGGTTTCCTCCGGCGCCTTGACGATCATCGAGCAGCCCGCGGCCAGCGCCGCGCTCACCTTACGCACCACCTGGTTGATGGGGAAGTTCCAGGGCGAGAAGGCGGCCACGGGGCCGACCGGGTCCTTGAGCACCATCTGGCGGATGGCGAGATTCACGCGCGAGGGCACCAGCCGCCCGTAGACCCGGAAGGTTTCTTCCGCGAACCATTCGATGATGTCCACCGAGGCCAGGGTTTCCAGGCGCGCCTCGGCCAGCGGCTTGCCCTGTTCCTGCGTCAGCAGCCGGGCGATGTCGTCGGCCCGCTCGCGCATCAGGCCGGCCGCCTTGCGCATGATCTTGCTGCGCTCGGCCGTGGTCATGTTGCGCCAGGTCTCGAACCCCTTCTGCGTCGCCTCCAGCGCCTGGTCGAGGTCCGCCTTGCCGGCATGGGCCACGCGCCCGATCTCCTGCCCGGTGGCGGGGTTGACCACGGCAAGCGTGCGGCCGTCCGCGGCGTCGCGCCATTGGCCGTTGATGAACAGCTGGGTATTCGGGTAAGTCATGGTGTGTCTCGTCCTGATGGTTGGGAAATAGGATCGTCCGGCTGCGCCTGCCCTGGTACTTCAGGTACTTTCCCGCAGCATTACCTTGAAACCGACGTTCTTGATGATCGCAGGCGCTCCCTGGGCACGCTCGATGATAATCCTAGCGCCCGAAGCGCCGATGGCATAGCGCTCGATCTCGACCGTAGTCAACGACGGTACCAGAAATTCCGAATAGTCGAAGCCTCCGAATCCCGCGACAGCGACCTCCTCCGGCACACGGATGCCCAGGCGCAGAAACTCGAGCAGTGCGCCCGTGGCTACGGCATCGTTCAGGAAGAACAAAGCCTGCGGCAGGCTGGAGGCCTCGACGAGCTGACGCGCGAAAGCCACGCCGGAACGGACGCTGACCCATTCGGTGAGGGTGCTGCTGGGAGGAATGGCCAGTCCCGCGGCGCGCATCGCCTCCTGGTAGCCGGCGTAGCGCTTGCGGGAACGAGCCTCGTCGAGGCCCGCTCCCACGAATACGATGTCCCGGTATCCCAGCTCGATCAACGCATCGGTCATGGCGCGCCCGGCATCATGGTTGGAAAATCCGACGATGCTATCTATAGGATCCGGCGCCTGGTCCCAGGTTTCGACCACCGGCACGCCTGATTGGTCGAGCATCTCGATCGTGCGTGCCGTGTGAGTGACCCCGACGATCATCATGCCCATGGGCTTGTGGCCCAGCAACGATGCCACGATCTGTTCCTCGCGCTCCAGCGAATAGCCCGACTCGGCCACGATTATCTGCAGGCCGGCTTCCCGGGCGACATCCGAGGCGCCCTTGATCGCGTCGGTGAAGATCGACGTCGAGACCGTGGGCAAGATCATCGCAATGATGTTGGTACGCTTGGTAACCAACGCCGAGGCGACCAGATCCGGCACATAGCCAATCCGCCGAATGGCTTCTTCGACGCGCTGGCGGGTGCCGGGCTGAACGCGCACCGGATCGCGCAGGACCCGCGAGACCGTCATGTGGGAAACACCGACCGCCCGCGCCACGTCGGCCATCGTGACACGCCCTTTGTCCTTGTTGGTGCCGTTTTTCATGGTTCCTTGTCGCCGGGCTGCGCGGCCCCGGCCGTGATTGTGACGTGCGGCACGTCGGCGCGGCAACCGCCGCGGCCGCTGCGCATCTTTTCAGCTTACTGTGTGGATGCCCGGGAAACGGCCGGGTCAGGTCATTTCCCATTGACAATCCGTTAATGTTAGCGCAAACTTTTCGAATGTGAACGCTAACATTGCAGAATCCAGAACAAGATGACGACGAGACTAAGAAGCAACTACGAGGAAGGAAGCAGTTTCTGGGCAGTCAGAAGAGCCCAGTGGCTGGCGATGGGGCTAACCGAGGAAGACCTGCTCAAGCCCAAGATCGCGGTGGTCAACAGCTCCAGCAGGCTATCGATCTGCTATGCCCATCTGGATGGAGTGGCCGCCGAAGTCAGCCAGGCCATACGGGCCGCCGGCGGCGTACCTTTCGAAATCCGTACCGTTGCCCCCTCCGACTTCATCACCACCGCCGGCAAGCAGGGGCGCTATCTGATGCCCAGCCGAGACCTGTTGGTCAACGACGTCGAGGTTCAGGTGGAAGGCGCCCTGCTCGACGGCATGGTGCTGCTGGCGTCCTGTGACAAGACCACTCCCGGGCAGCTCATGGCGGCGGCCCGGCTGGACATCCCGTCGATCGTGGTGCCCTGCGGCTATCAGCTCGGCGGCCACTGTACCTCCGGTCCCGTGGACATCGAAGAACTGTACAAATCCGTGGGAACCTACAAGGCGGGGCAAATTTCCCTGAGCGAACTCAGGGAAATGAGCTGCGAGGCCATCAAGGGGCCGGGCGTATGCGCAGGGCTGGCCACGGCCAACACCATGCACATCCTGGCCGAAGCCCTCGGCATGGCGCTGTCAGGCAGCGCGCCGGTGCGGGCCGGCTCGTCCCGCATGCTGGAAACGGCTCGTGCAGCCGGCCGACAGATCGTGCGGCTCGTCGAATCCGGCCCGTGCCCACGCGCGATCCTGGGCCGGTCTGCCTTCGAAAATGCCGTCAAGGTCCTGGTATCGATTGGCGGCTCGGTCAACACCGTACGCCACCTGATCGCCATCGCGGCAGAAGCGGAGTGCAAAGTCGACGTCATCGGTGCAATCGAGGCCTGCAGCCATCTCTCCCAAATTACCATGGTGCGGCCCAACGGCCCCCACCGCATCGAAGAACTGGATGCCGCGGGCGGTGCGCGCGGCATCATGAAGGCCCTGAGCAATATTCTCGACCTCGAATGCGCGACGGTAAACGGACGAACGCTCGGCGAGTTGCTGTCGGAAGCACCCGTGCCGGACCGAAACGTCATCCGACCGCGGTCGGACCCCTTCCGCAAGGAGCCGGGCCTGGTCATCCTCAGAGGCAACCTGGCCCCGGCAGGCGCCGTCGGAAAGGCGTCGGCATTCCCGAGAGACATCCGGCGCTTCACGGGCCCCGCGCGCATCTTCGAGCGCGAGGAAGACGCCATCGACGCCTTGGGCAACGCCGGCGTGCGCCCCGGCGAGGTCATCGTCCTGCGCAACCTGGGCGTGATGGGAGGGCCGGGCACCGTATTCGCCTGCAGCTTCATGGCGGCATTGGCTGGCGCGGGACTCGCGTCGCAGGTAGCCGTCATCACCGATGGCGAGCTGTCCGGTCTGAACAGCGGCATCACAATCGGACAGGTAATGCCCGAAGCGGCCGAAGGCGGTCCCCTCGCGGCGATCCGCAACGGCGACGTGATCCGTATCGACCTGGATACGCTGGCCGTCGACGTCATGCTTGACGACGAGGAGATCGCCCGACGCATGGAGGACTGGCGGCCCAATGCGCATGCAGGAGTGAAAGGGTACCTGAAGCAATACGCCGCACTGGTCCAGCCTTTATCGAAAGGAGCCGTGCTCGGCAAGCGCCAGTTCTAGGCGCACCGGGGGAGACAGCATTGAAAGAAAAAAGCTACGACTACATCGTTGTGGGTGCCGGTTCCGCCGGGTGCGCTATAGCCGCGCGGCTGGCCGAACAGCCGCACACCTCGGTGCTGCTGGTGGAAGCCGGGCGCGATGCGGGTTCCGTGCTACTGCGGATGCCGGCCGGCATCCGTGTTCTGTATACCAGTCGAAGATACAACTGGCGGTACTACACCGAGCCTCAGCCCCAACTCGAAAACCGCCGCGTCTATATCCCCCGGGGCAAGGTCGTGGGCGGCTCCTCGGCGATCAATTCCATGATCGCCATCCGCGGCAATCCCGCCGATTATGACGGCTGGGCGGCCCAGGGCCTGCCGGGCTGGAGCTACCGCGAATTCTTACCCTACCTGCGCAAGATCGAGGACAGCCGGCAGGCATGTCCCGAACCTCGCCCGGATCGGGGTCGCAACGGCCCCATCCGGATCGCGCACGGCACGCTGCGCCATGCCATCTCGCAAGCCTTCATAGACTCGGCAATCGCCACCGGACTGCCGGAAAACAACGGGTTCAACAACGGCTCGCAGATCGGGGCTGGATTCTACGAACTGACGATATCGGACGGCCAGCGCTACGGCGCGGGCCGCTACCTGGATGCCGCCCGTGCCGACCATAGCCTGCACATCGCCAGCGGCTGTCTTGCCCACCGCCTGCAAATCCAGGACGGACGGGTGCAAGGTGTGGTGCTGGCCGACCGAAACGGCCAGAGACTGGTGCGGGCGGAGCGCGAGGTCGTGCTGTCGGCCGGGGCGATCGGTACCCCCCAGATTCTCCTGCTTTCCGGAATCGGACCGGCGGAACACCTGCACCAGCATGGCATCGCTCCACTGGTCGACCTTCCCGGCGTAGGCGGCAACCTCCAGGACCATCTCGATTGCGCCCTGCGATTCGAAGCGTCGCAACCGATCACCCTCACCCCCTATCTGGGGCTGCTCAAAGGCGCCATAGCCGGGGCGCGCTACCTGCTTACGGGCGGCGGGCCCGCCGCCTCGCAAGGAATCGAAGCTGGCGCTTTCTGGAGTCTGGACGGACACTCGCCCGTTCCGGACCACCAGGCCCACCTGATCCTCGCCCTGCGCAACCCTCCGGCCGGCGCCCGGATCGCTCACGGCTTCGCATTGCGGATCTGCCAGCTGCGTCCCCGCAGCCGCGGTCATATACGGCTGCGCGACGCGAACCCGCGCTCGGCCCCGCTGATCGACCCACAGTTCCTGAGCGAGGCCGCCGACCTGGACGATCTGCGCCAGGGCGTCGAAAGGCTGCGGGAAATCGTCCGGCAGCCTGCGCTGCAGGCATACATCCGCCGCAACCTGGACCCAGGTGCCTTTGGCGACGCACCTGCCCTATCCCGCTGGATCCGCGCGCATGCCGAAACGATCTACCACCCGTCAGGCACGTGCCGCATGGGAGTGGACGACATGGCAGTGGTCGACGGCGAGCTGCGCGTAAGAGGTATTTCCAATCTCCGGGTGGCCGACGCATCCATCATGCCGGACGTGATTCGCGGCAATACCAATCTTCCCGTGATCGCCATCGGCGAAAAGGCCGCCGATCTCATCCTGCGCAGCAGCGCCGCCTGAGCGTCTGCTCCCGGGCAGGAACGGGCACCGGGCCCGATGGAAAACATGAGGACCACATGGCAACTATCGATCTGATCAACGTATCGAAATCCTACGGACACCAGAAAGTGGTGCATGGCGTCGACCTTCACGTCGACGACGGCGAATTCGTGGTGTTTCTGGGCCCGTCGGGCTGTGGAAAATCCACCACCCTGAGAATGATCGCCGGCCTGGAGGAAATCACCTCGGGCACCCTGAAAATCGGCGGGCGCGACGTCACGCGCCTGGAGCCCAAAGACCGGAACATCGCCATGGTGTTCCAGAACTACGCGTTGTACCCGCACAAGACCGTGGCAGAGAACATGGGCTTCGCGCTGCGCATGCAGAAAGTACCCGCCGCCGAAATCCGCCAGCGGGTGCAGGCGGCTGCCGAAATGCTCGATCTCGGCCATCTCCTGGACCGCAAGCCCAAGCAGCTGTCGGGCGGGCAGATGCAGCGCGTGGCGCTGGGCCGAGCCCTGGTCAGGGAACCGGACACCTTTCTTCTGGACGAGCCGCTGTCCAATCTGGATGCCAAGCTGCGGGTCCGCATGCGGGAGGAGATCGGCCGCCTGCACCGTAAGATAGGCACCAGCATGGTCTACGTGACCCACGACCAGATCGAAGCCATGACGCTTGCCGACCGCATCGTAATCATGCGCGACGGCCATGTGCAGCAAGTTGGCAAGCCTCTGGAAATCTACGACTTCCCTGCCAATCCTTTTGTCGCGGGTTTCATCGGCGCGTCGGAAATGAACCTCTTCGACGGCCGCATCGAGGGCGGTGCCATCCGTGCCGGAGGGCTCTGCCTGCCTTCCGGCGGACCGCGCCTCGCACCGGACGGCACCGATCTCGTGATCGGCATACGGCCCGAACACATCGCCCTGCGGGGCGACACCTGCGGAAGTTGCGTCCTGAATATCCAGGCAGTGGAGCAGCTTGGAACCCAGACGCTGTGCATCGGCGAGGCTGGAGGCGTCGCGCTGCGCGTACTGACCGGCCGCCGGGACAACATCGGCCCCGGTATGGCCCTGGCCATAGATTTCACGCCCGGCTCTCTGCATTGCTTCGAGAGGTCGAGCGGCAAGCGCCTGGCGACGGCGCGTTGAAAGACGCAGCACGACCCGCTGCGAAGTCGTACGGCATCCCGTCATGGGAAAAGGTGAACAGGAGATAAGGAAATGACTACCTCTCGAAACAATCCGGGCCGGCCCTCCCGCCGGCGTTTCATAGCCGGCTCCGCCGCGGCGCTCACGGCGGGAATGATAGGTGCGCCGGCGGTCCGTGCGCAGAGCGCCAAGACGTTGCGCTTTCTGAACAACGAGACTTCCGCCGATTCGATGCGCGCCCTGAAGATCGCGGCAGCCGAGTACGAAAAGGCGTCGGGGGTCAAGGTGGTGATCGATTCGGTCACCACCGAAGCCACTTTCACCAAACTCAGCACGTCGATACGATCGGGTCAGCCGTACGACATCGCGGGCCTGCAGTTTCCCTCCCAGGTCATGCTGCTTGCCGGTCAGGGTCATCTGGTTCCTCTCGACGGGCTTACCTCTAAGTACCAGTGGGGACCCGACCTTTCGATGTCGATGAACGGCAAGACCTACTACTATCCGTACGACTACAACTTCTCCTGGGTCTACTACCGCAAGGACCTGTACGCGTCCAAGGGACTGTCCGTTCCCGCCACCTGGGATCAACTGCTTGCCAACAGCCAGGCACTGACGGGCGATGGAGTCTCGGGCTCGCTGTTCCCCATCGGGGCGAATCCCGCCGCGAACTGGCTGTCCACCGGCTTCCTGTGGGCCGACGGTGTCACCCTGTTCGACGACCAGTGGAACGTCACGCTCGACGCTGCCGCCAGCAAAGCCAGGACCGCCAGGTACCTGGATTTCATGGCCGCCCTGTACAAGACCATGCCGCCCGGTGCCAGCCAGGCCAGCTTCAGCGAGGTCATCAGCAACTTCGTCTCCGGAAAGGTCGCTCACGCCCCCTACGCCGGACGCATCATCGAAACGCTGGACCGCAATGCCCCAAACCTCGCCGATAAGTTCGGCATCATGCCCTTCGTCGACAGCGCCGGAAAAACCAAGGCGGTCTGCAATGCCACCGACGGCTGGGTCGTCCTGAAATCGGAGCACAGCGAAGAAGCCCTGAAGTTCATGGAATGGTTCACCGAGAATCATTACATCAACTTCCTTCACACCGCTCCGCTGCATTTCCAGCCCGCACGCCTGGACGTCTACGACGATCCTCGCTGGAAAAGCAACCCACTGATCCGGAAGTACGCAGACGTGGTGCAGCAGATGCGCACCTTCGCCACCGATCCGGACATCATCCGGGCTTCTATCGACACCCAGGGGCCCGCGCCTGATCTACGTCCGGGCAAGGTGTTCGAGAGCTTCGCCGTTCCGGAAATGCTGGAAAACCGCTGCCTGAAGAACCTGCCCGCGGAGCAATGCGTGCAGATCGCCGCGGACAAGATCCGCAAGCTCATCGCCTAGCCGGCCGCCGCGCTGCGCCGGGTCGGTCCGGCGGCAACGCGGCTTGGGGACACGATTGCGTTTCACCCCGTCAAAAGACGGATTCTTGCAGAAGGGGGTGCGCCTTGAATTCGAGGAATACGATCCATGCGTTCCTGGGCGCCGGGATGCTGGTCACGCTAGTGCTGGTCATCGCGCCGGTACTCTATGCGGTCAGCCTGAGTTTCTACCAGAGCAGTTCATTCGTCGACACGCCCACCTGGGTGGGCTTCGGGAACTACGTGCGGGTTCTTTCGGAGCCGGAATTCTGGCGGGCGCTGTGGAACGGCACGGTATACGCCATCGGAACCATCGTCTTCCAGGTGGTGCTGGGCATCGGACTGGCGCTGATCCTGAACCAGGCCTTCCCCGGACGCGCCCTGGTGCGGGGGCTGTCGATACTGCCCTATCTCCTGCCGACCGTTGTCGTCATCCTGACGTTCAAGTGGATGGTCGACGGTTCAATAGGCATCGTGACCCGCACCATCGAGGCCCTGGGGCTACCTGCTGTGAACTGGTTCGAAACCCCTGTCGCGGCGATGGCGTCGGTCATACTCGTCAGCGTCTGGATGTGGACGCCATTCGTCACCACATGCTTCCTTGCCGGCCTGCAGACCATCCCGGGCTCGGTCTACGAAGCCGCCCGTGTGGACGGCACCAGCGCCACCCAGCGGTTCTTCCATATCACCCTGCCCATGCTCAAGCCCGTGCTAACCGTGGTGGTACTGCTGCGCGGCATCTGGATGTTCAACAAGTTCGACGTCATCTGGCTGCTGACGCGCGGCGGCCCGGTCGGATCCACCGAAAACCTCGCGGTGCTGTCCTATACCCGAGCCTTCAACGAGTTTGACATCGGCGCGGGCGCTGCCATTGCAACCATTTCCTTCGCCATCCTGTCGGCGGTGGTATTCGTCTATTTCCGCCTGTTCCCGCTGGACACGGAGTAACCATGCACAAGCGTTCCGTAACGGCCCGGCTGCTGCTCACTCTCGCCGGAACGGCAGTGGCCGCCTATTCCGCCTTTCCCATCTATTGGATGGTGGTTTCCAGCCTGCGTAGCCCGGAGCATCTGCTGACCACCGTATCCCTGGTGCCGGGGCCGTTCACCTTCGAGTACTACCGGAACCTAGTCGATCTGTCGGACTATCCCGCACAGTTCATGAATAGCGTCATCGTCGCGGCCGCCACGGTCGCCATCACGATGGTGTTCTCCGTCATGATCGCCTACGGCGTGACGCGGCAACGGATCCGCGGCAAGCGGATCATCGTAGGGTCCATGCTGTACGCCTACATGTTCCCTCCCTTGCTGATCGCCATCCCCATGTATTCGGCTTTCGCCAAGGCGGGCCTGACCGACAGCCTAGTCAGCCTGGTCTGCGCGCATCTCACCCTGACCTTGCCCCTGGGCGTGTGGTTTCTTTGGGGCTTCTTCAAAAACATGCCGTTCGAGATCGAAGAGGCCGCCATGATCGACGGTTGCACCCGGCTTGGAGCCTTCCTGCGCGTCGTCCTGCCTCTGTCCCTGCCCGGTCTGATCACTGTCGGCATTTTCTCGTTCCTGCTGTCGTGGACCGACTACACCTTCGCCGTCATCATGATCGCCAGCGACGCCAACAAGACCATCCCGGTAGGCATCGCTTCCATGGTGGGTTCGTTCGACCTCCGGTGGGGAGAAATCATGGCCGGCTCGACGCTGATCGCATTGCCCCTGCTGGCCGCCTACACCTTCCTCAGCAAATACTTCATCCAGGGATTGAGCGCCGGCGCAACCAAGGGTTGAGCACCAACCATGCCAGCCGGCCCGAAGGAGCAAGCATGACCGAAACCAAGCTCGAAACCCTGCGCGAACCCGCCCGTTCCACGCCCGTCTTGCGCGACGTCGACGTCTGCGTGGCCGGAGGCGGCGCGGCCGGCGTAGCCGCGGCCATCGCTGCGGCCCAAGCAGGCGCTTCGGTGCTGATACTGGAACGTGCCGGCTTCCTTGGCGGCTCGCTGACCACGGTCAGCCTGGGTAGCATCTGCGGACTGTACACCGTGACCGACACCGATGTCCGCCAGATTGTGGACGGCGTCGCCGGCCGGGTAGCCGAAAGGCTCAGACGCCGCGGAGGAGCCGGAGAACCTGTCCGCTGGCTGCAGACTGCCTCGCTCCCATACGATCTCTTCACCATGAAGATCGTTCTGGACGAACTGGTGGCCGAATCCGGCGTCGAAGTGCTCTACCACACCCTGGCGGTCGATGCCCAGGTCGAGGGCGGCCGCATGACCGCGCTCTTCGCGGAGAACAAGCAGGGGCGACTGGCCATACGCGCCCGCATGTTCATCGATTGCAGCGGAGACGCCGACGTCGTGCGGCATGCAGGAGCGCCGTACGAAATTTCCCTGGACGATCTCCAGTTTCCCACTGCCATGGTCCGCTTCGGTGGCGTCGACTCGACCAGGCTCGGCCGGATAAGCAGAGACGAACTGCGCTCACATCTGGAACGGGCCGTCGCGGACGGCATGGACCTGCCGCGCACTGCAGGCGGCGTCTTTTCCGAGCGCCCCGGCATCGCGCACCTGAACATCACCAAGGTCGCCATAGACGGCCGCTCGCCCGATCCCTTCGACGCAAGCGCCATGTCGCGCGCGGAAACCGCAGGCCGCAATCAGGTCTCCATGTACCTGGAAGCGTTCCGACGCTATGTTCCGGGCTTTTCCGAGGCCTATGTGCTGGACACCGGCTCGGTCATCGGCGTGCGCGAAAGCCGCAGGGCGCGTGGCTGCTATGTGCTGAACGACAACGACGTGCTGGGGTCGGCGCGTTTCGACGACGCCATCGCATGTTGCGCCTGGCCTATGGAAGACCACGCGGCGGGACGCGCCACCCGATGGGTCTGGCTGGCCCCGGGTTCCTATTTCCAGATCCCTTTGCGCTGCCTGCTACTCGAGCGCCTGGACAATCTTCTGGTCGCGGGCCGCTGCGCCTCCGCCACCCACGGCGCCCAGGCTTCCATCCGGGTCACGGCGCAATGCTTTGCCATGGGAGAAGCGGCAGGGGTGGCTGCCGCGATGGCCGCCGGCACAGGCACTTCCGTCCACGACGTGGCCGCGGCAAAGGTGCAACAAGCTTTGCGCGCGCGCGGCGCCTTCCTGGGTGACTGACCCACCCTCAATACCCCGCGGCCAGGTCCACCAGCCCGCCGGGCGCGCGGCCTGCGCGCACGCAAGCCAGGTTCTCCAGCGTCTGGCGCAGGATGACGGTGAAAGGTGTACGCGCCCCGATGTGCGGGGTAATCGTGATGCGGGGGTGCCGCCACAGGGGATCGTCTTCCGCCAGCGGCTCCTGCTCGAAAGCGTCCAGGGTCGCGGCGGCCAGGGTGCCCCCGTCCAGCGCCCGCAGGAGATCGGCCGTGACCAGGTGCTCGCCGCGGGCCGCATTGATCAGATGGGCGCCGGGCTTCAGGCGGGCGAACAGGTCCGCGTTCAGGATGCCGCGCGTCGAGGGTGTCAGCGGCAGCAGGCATACCAGGGTGTCGCACCCGGACAGGAATTCCCCGAGTTGGGCGTCTCCGTGATAGGCCCGGACCCCGTCGGGCGCCTGTGCCTTCGGCGTGCGGCTCCATCCGCGCACGCCATAGCCCAGCGTGCGCAGGGCGCGCGCGCAGGCCATGCCCAGTTCGCCCAGGCCCGCCAGGCCCACGGTGTGGCCGGCCGGCTCGGGCACGGGATGGCCGAGCCATTCCCGGCGCCGCGCCTGGGCCAGGTATTCGTGCATGCCCCGGTGGTGGCTCAGCACGGCCCAGCAGACATAGCCCGCCATGGTGTCGCCCATGTGGCGGTCGACCACGCGGCACACGGGCGGCAGCCCGGAGCGGCCCGCCAGCGCGGGATGCAGGTGGTCGACGCCGGCGGCCAGGGACTGGATCAGCGTCAGGGACGGCAGGCGCTGCAGCAGGTCCGCCGGCGGATGCCAGCACAGCGCGGCCTGCACGCTGGCGGGATCGCCCGCGTCCTCGACCCGGCACCAATCCACATGGCCGAACTGCGCGAGCGCGGCGCCCAACAGGTCGTGCATGTCCAGCCGGGTACTGGCCAGGGCTATCCTCGGCCGCGCGGCCTTGCTGAATGTCGGGCTCATGGCTTCCATCGGCGGGGACGCGGCCCCCGCCGTTTCTGATCGGAAAAAGTCGGGAAAGGTCGGATTCCGCGCGCCGGCGCGGGGCCCTCGGGGGCCATGGCCGGCGCGGGAAGGTTCAGCGGAAAGCGTCGCTCGCGGCGATGCCGGCCTCGCGCAGGGCGGCCTGCCAGGCGAGTTCGTAGTAGGGCTTGACGGGCCCCTTCATGGCGAACTGGCCGGCGGTGTGGGCGCGCACCGCCTCGTCGGGAAACTCGATATGGTCCATGCCGGCGGCGCAGGCCTTGACCTGGATGTCGCAGGCGCGCTCCAGGTAGAAGATGTGGTCGAAGGCTTCGGGGATGGTACGTCCGCAGACCAGCAGGCCGTGGTTGCGCAGGATCATGGCGCGGTTCTCGCCCAGGTCGGCCACCAGCCGCTGCTGCTCGTCCAGGTCCAGGGCGACGCCTTCGTACTTGTGGTACGACAGGCAGCCGTGGAACTTCAGGGCGTGCTGGCTGATCGGCAGCAGGCCGTGGGTCTGGGCCGACACCGCGACGCCGGCCGCCGTGTGGGTATGGACCACGCAGGCCACGTCCTGGCGCGCACGATGGATGGCCGAATGGATCACGAACCCGGCCTTGTTGACCGCGTATGGGCTGTCGAAGCCTTCGTCGACCAGGTTGCCGTCGATGTCGATCTTCACCAGGTCGCTGGCCTTGATCTCGGAAAAGACCATGCCATAGGGATTGATCAGGAAGACTTCACCCTCGCCCGGCACGCGGGCGCTGATGTGGGTGTAGATGAGATCGGTCATCCTGTAGTGCGCCACGAGGCGGTACAGGGCTGCCAGGTCGCAGCGCAGCTTCCATTCCTCTGCGGATACCACCTGCTTCATTTGCGCGCGGTCCATGTTCTTTCCTTGCCGGACGGGAAACCGGATAGCCCCGCCCACGCCTGGACCGTTCACATCGCGACGGCAGCAGGGCCGGGCCTTCCCGCGGCGGGAAGGCCCGGCCTGCATATTCCCTGCGAGCATCCTGGCAGGCGGCGCGGGAGGCTCTATAAAATAAGTTTTGTGAAATTTACACCAACGTTTCGGAGCGTGCCAGTTTTTTCGCCCGGGATCGCCCGAGGCCGCCACAAGCCCGTGCCCAGCCCGCCGGACGGCGATGCCGTCCCGGGCGGCATGCCCGTCAGCGGGCAGCCGTGACCTGCACCTCGACCAGATAACCCGGCGCGGCCAGCCGCGCCTCCATGGGCGTGCGGGCCGGCGGGCGGCCCGGCACCACCCAGGCGTCCCAGAGGGGGTTGATCGCCTCCAGGTCGCGCATATCCTTGAGCAGCACCGTTGCGCTGAGTAGGCGGGATTTGTCGGTTCCGCAGCGGGCGAGCAGCGCGTCGATCTGCGCCAGGATCTGCGCCATCTGCGACGCCACCGGCGCCGACGGATCTTCGGCCACCTGGCCGGCCAGGTAGACCGTGTCGCCGTGGATGACCGCCTTGCTGTATCGGTGGCTGCTTTCCAGGTATTGGATCTCGTCCATGCGATAGTTCCTTGCGTAAATGGGAAAAATGCCCGGCACGGGCGGGGACCGGCTAAGGCGCAGACGCGGCGGCGGCCCCCAGGTTGCGGTCCATCGACCGCGCCAGGTCTGCGATCAGGTCGTCCGGGTCTTCCAGGCCGATGTGCAGGCGGACCAGGGCGCCGCCGGCAGGCGTTCCGGCCGGCGTGCTGCGCACCGGGTGGCTGGGCAGCGCCAGGCTTTCGAACCCGCCCCAGCTCACCCCGATGCCGAAGAGTTCCAGGCCGTCGACGAAGCGCGCCGCGGCAGCGTCGCCGGCTGCGCGCAGCGCGACCCCCAGCAGCCCGCTGGCCCCGGCGAACTCGCGCCGCCACAGGTCGTGATCGGGGCTGGAAGGCAGCGCGGGATACAGCACCCGCTCCACCTCGGGGCGGGTTTCCAGCCAGCGGGCCACCCGCAGCGCGCTGGCGTGGTGGCGCCCCAGCCGCAGGCCCAGCGTGCGCAGGCCGCGCAGGGCCAGGTAGCAATCGTCGGGACCGACCGCATTGCCGTAATGCGCCGCCGCGCGCTGCAGCGCGGGGAAATGGGCCTCGTTGGCGGCGGCCACGCCCAGCATGGCGTCGGAGTGCCCGACGAGGTACTTGGAAGCCGACTGGATACTGATGTCCACGCCCGCGGACAAAGGCTTGAAATACAGCGACGTGGCCCAGGTATTGTCGATCACCGTCGACACGCCGCGGCGGCGGGCCGCCGCGGCGATGGCCCGCACGTCCTCAAGCTCGAAAGTCAGCGAACCCGGCGACTCGCAATAGACGACGCGGGTGTTGGCGCGCATCAGCGCTTCCACCCCCGCCCCCGTGCCGGGCGCGTACCAGCTGGTTGCCACGCCGAGGCGGGCCAGCTCGTGCTCGCAGAATTGCCGCACCGGCCCGTAGACCGCGTCGGTGGCCAGCAAATGGTCGCCCGGCTGCAGCATGCTGCCCAGCACCCGCGTGATCGCCGCCAGGCCGGAGGGAAACAGGACGGCGCCGTGGGCCTCGTCCAGCTCGGCGCAGGCCGCCTCCAGCGCCCGGCTGGTCTGCGTGCCGAACCGCCCGTAGTACAGGCGGTCGTGCTTGTCCGCGGCCGCCGCCCGGAAGTCCGCCACGGTCCCGTGCAGGAAGGTGGACGTGCGGCAGGCGGGAACGTTCACCAGCCCGCCGAACCGGCCGGGATCGCGCCCCAGGTGCACCAGGCGGGTATCGGGTTTCATGCCGCGGCCGCCCGGGATCATGCCACGTCGAACTTCACGCCCTGGGCCAGCGGCAGTTGCCGGCCGTAGTTCACCGTATTGGTCGCCCGGCGCATGTAGGCCTTCCAGCTGTCCGAGCCCGCCTCGCGGCCGCCCCCGGTTTCCTTCTCGCCGCCGAAGGCGCCGCCGATCTCGGCGCCGGACGGGCCGATGTTGACGTTGGCGATCCCGCAATCCGAGCCTTCCGCCGACATGAAGCGCTCGGCTTCGCGCACGTCGTTGGTAAAGATGGACGACGACAGGCCCTGCGGCACGGCATTCTGCAATGCGATAGCCTGGTCGAGATCGCGGTAGCGCATGACGTACAGGATGGGCGCGAAGGTTTCGCGCGCCACGACTTCGCACTGCCCGGGCATTTCCACAAGCGCCGGCCGTGCGTAGTAGGCGTCTTCCCAGCCGCCGACGGCAGCGCGCTCGCCGCCGGTGACCGTGCCCCCCGCCCCGCGCGCTTCGTCCAGCGAACGCTGCATGGCGTCGAACGCGGCCCGGTCGCGCAGCGGCCCGATCAGCGTGCCGGCCTCGCGCGGGTCGCCGATGCCGACCGTCTGGTACACCTTCTTGAGCCGGCCGACCAGCTCGTCGGCAATCTGCTCGTGCACGAACACCCGGCGCAGCGTCGTGCAACGCTGCCCCGCCGTGCCCATGGCGGAGAACGCGATGCCGCGCAGGGCCAGGTCCAGGTCGGCCGAGGGGCAGACGATGGCGGCATTGTTGCCGCCCAGCTCCAGGATGGACCGTCCGAAGCGTTCCGCGACGCGGGGCGCCACCTTGCGGCCCATCGCCGTCGAGCCCGTGGCCGACACGATGGGAATACGGTGGTCGTCCACCAGCGCCTCGCCGATCTCCCGCCCGCCGATCAGTACCGCCGACAGGTTCGCGGGCGCGTCGCCGAACTTCGCGATGGCGCGCTCCAGCAGCGCCTGCGTGGCCAGCGCCGTCAGGGGCGCCTTCTCGGAAGGCTTCCACAACAGCGAATCGCCGCACACCAGTGCGATGGCGGCGTTCCAGGACCACACCGCCACCGGGAAGTTGAAGGCGGAGATGATCGCCACCGGCCCGGCGGGATGCCAGGTTTCCATCATGCGGTGCTCGGCGCGCTCGGTGGCGATGGTCAGGCCGTAGAGCTGGCGCGAGAGCCCCGTGGCGAAGTCGCAGATGTCGATCATTTCCTGCACCTCTCCTTCGCCTTCGGAGAGGATCTTGCCGGTCTCGATACTGACCAGCCGCCCCAGCTCGGCCTTGGCCGCCCGCAGTTCCTGGCCCAGCAGGCGCACCAGCTCGCCGCGGCGGGGAGCCGGCACCTTGCGCCAGGCCAGGAAGGCCTCGCGGGCCGCGGCCACGTGCGCGCGGGCCTGCTCGGCGGTGATCTCCGGCAGGCGGGCGATGGGCTGGCCGTCGATGGGCGAGCACACGGTCAGGGTGCCGCCCGTGTAGCGGGAGGCATCGACGCCCAGGCTGGACAGCAGGCGCCGGGATTCTTCGGAAGTGGCGGACAGGGGGGTCGTCATGGTCATGGGTCCTCTTGGGTCGGGGATCGGCGGTGCGGCGGCCCGTGGGCGCCGCCGGCCGATCGGCGGGATGGAAAGGGTCGCGGGCCCCTGGGCGGGCGCGGGCCGGAGCCCGCGCGGCCTCAGAGCACGCGTTCGAGAAAGGCCCGCGTGCGGGGGTCCTTGGGCTGGCTGAAGAAGGCGGCCGGCGGACCGCTTTCGACGATCAGCCCGCCGTCGGTGAAATAGATGCAGTCCGCCACCTCGCGGGCGAACCCCATTTCGTGGGTCACGAGTATGCAGGTCATGCCCTCGGCCGCCAGCTCCTTGATCGTGACCAGCACCTCGCCTACGGTTTCCGGATCCAGCGCGGCGGTGACTTCGTCGAACAGCATCACGTCGGGGTTCATCGCCAGGCTGCGTGCGATGGCCACGCGCTGCTGCTGCCCGCCGGAAAGCTCGCCGGGGTACGCGTCTTCCTTGCCGTGCAGCCTGACCTTGCGGATCAGGGCACGGGCCCGCCGTTCGACTTCCGCGCGCTTCTGGCGCAGCACGTGAACGGGGGCCATCATGACGTTCTGCAGCACCGTCCGGTGGGGGAACAGGTTGTATTGCTGGAACACCATGCCCACCCGCCGGCGCAAGGCCAGCTTGTCGACGCCGGGATCGTGCACGGCATGGCCCGCCGCCACGACCGTGCCGCCGTCCACCGGCACCAGCCCGTTCAGGCAGCGCAGGAAGGTGGACTTGCCCGAGCCCGAAGGGCCGATGATGCAAACCACGTCGCCCTTGCGCACATCCAGGGACATGCCCTTGAGCACCTCCACGCCCTTGAAGGATTTCCGCACGTCGCGGCACTGGATGATGAAATCGTCGGAGGCGCTTGCCGGCGCCGCCACGGAATGCGTGGACATAGTTTTCTACCCTGCGATGGCGAACTTGCGCTCCAGACGCCGGGTCAGCACGGCGATCGGATAGCAGTACAGGAAAAACAGCACTAGCAGATACAGGTAGACCGGCATCAGCAGGTCGTGGCGCGCGTTCGCCGCGAGAATGTCGGCGGCGACGGTCATGATCTCGGACACGCCGACGATGGCGCACAGCGGCGTCGACACCATGATCAGCGCGTAAAGGTTCATCCAGGGCGGCAGCATGCGCTTGACGCACTGCGGCAGGACGATCATCCAGAGGGCCTGCGTGCGGGAGAACGCCAGCGAGGCGGCCGATTCCCACTGGCCCGTCGGAATCGACTGGATCGCGCCGCGCACGATCTCCGACATATTGGCCGCCGCGGCGATGGAGATGCCGGCCACGGCCTTGACCCAGTCCGGGATCGGAACGACCCATGCGCCCACGCGCACCTGGAACGGCAGCAGCAGCATGCAGTAGAACAACAGCACCAGCCACGGGGCGTTGCGGAACAGGTGCGTGAACAGCCAGCACAGCCAGCGCACCGGCCGGTGCAGCGACAGTTGCCCGATGCCGACGAAGGTTCCGAGGACCGTGGCGAACAGGGCCGACGCCAGGCTGATGCCCACATTGGCGGCGAAGCCCTTCAGGATGGCGGGAGTCCAGTCCCACAGGATCGCGGCGATGGACGGCGCGCCGGCCGGCGCCGGGCGGGCGGCCGAAGCCCCGGCGTGCCACAGCGCGAGCAGGGCCAGCAGCGCCATGGCCAGGAAGGCGCCGCGTGCCCAGCCGGCGGACGGGCGCGGCGCCGGGCGCCGGGGTGACGGAGATTCGCGCGTCATCGGATCAGACCCCCATGCCCGGAACCCGCAGGCGGCGCTCCAGCAACCCGGCGCCCCATACGAACACGCTGACGATCAGCACATAGGAAAACAGCACCACGTTCATGATTTCCGCCACATTCAGGGAGTCCGACCATATCTGGCTGCTGGCGTACAGGATGTCCGGCACCGCGATCGCATAGGCGACGCTGGTGAGCTTGACCAGGTTGACCATGTTGTTGCTCAGCGCCGGGAAGCTGATCCGCAGCGCCAGCGGCAATACCACGTGCACATAGGTTCCCAGCCGCGTGTAGCCCAGCGCCTGCGCCGCGTCCACCGTGGCCGGGGAGATGGCCTCGATGCCCGAACGGAAGATCTCGACATTGAAGGCGCCGGCATAGATGGAAAAGCAGATGACCGCCCAGGTATAGCTGCTGACCAGCGGCACGGCCTGCCCGAACTCGTTGGTCGAGGTGAACAGCGGCCCCAGCCCGAAAAAGAAGAAATACAGCTGGATCACCGAGGGCGTGTTGCGGAAGAACTGGATATAGGCGTCCACCAGCCATGCCAGGGGCCGGAAGCGCACGCCCTGCACCGCAGCCCCGAGCACGCCTATCGCCAGGCTGAGCGCCAGGCATATCGCCGACATTTCCAGCGTCGTAAGCACGCCTTCCAGGAAGCGCTGCGCGTCGAACGCGTCGCGGAACACCGAGAAATTCAGTCCCGTGTCGGCGTACAGCCGGTCGAACCACTCCTTGATGATTTCCGTCATGAGTCATGGCTCCTGGCAAAGGCCGGCGCCGGCGCGCGCGCGGTCCGCATGTCCGGCCGGGTGCAGTTGCGTCATGGCTCGCGCGTTTCCATGGCATCGAGTACCCGGTAGCCGCGGGCGAGCAGCGACACGGCAGGCTGGCGCACGGAATGCGTGCGTATCCGGCGTACCGGCTGGAACGGCATGATCAGTTCCGCGGCGGGCTTGCCGGCGATGAAGCCGGCCAGCTCCCGGCCGTACACCGTTCCCAGGCCCACGCCCCGGCCGTTGCAGCCCAGCGCGGCCAGCAGGCCTTCGTCGAGCTCGTGCAGCTTCCACGTGGTTTCGCCGTTCATGGCCATCCAGCCGCTCCACCAGTAGTCCAGGCCGATGCCGGCCAGCTCGGGAAACAACTGGTGCATACGCGCCAGGCTGGCCTTGACGTCGGGTTCGCGCTCGGCTCCGAAGAAAGGCCCGATGCCGCTGAAATGCAGGCGGCCATCGGCATGCAGGCGCACGCCCGACATCATGCGGCGGGTGTCGGTAAAGCCTTCGCCTCCCGGCAGGATGCGGCGGCGCACCGGCTCCGGCAGCGGAGGCGTCATGAACTGATAGGCCCGCACCGCCACGATGCTGCGCCACAGGCGCGGCAGCAGTCCGTCGCTGTAGCCGTTGGTGCACAAGACCACGAAGCGGGCGCGCAGCGCCGCCCGCGCCGTCTTCACCTGCCAGGCGCCGCCCGCGCGCGCCAGGCTGCGCGCGGCGCTGCGCTCATAGAGTTGCGCCCCGGCTGCCTGGGCCGCCCTGGCCAGGCCCCGCGCATAGGCCAGCGGATTGAGCGTTCCGCCGGCCGGATCGCGCACCGCGCCGAGATACAGGCCGGGCCGGCAGCCGACGCGTTCCGCCGTCTGGCGGGCGTCGAGCAGTTCCAGCTCGTAGCCCAGCGCCTTCAGGTCGCTCACCCTGCGCCTGAGCTTGGCCAGCGCCGCCTCGGTGTGGGCCGCCTGGATGCCGCCGTTGCGGCACGCGGACACTTCCATGCCGTGGCGCGCCGCCAGCCCGAACACCAGTTCGGGCGCCTCGCGCGAGGCATGGACGATGCGCGGGCCGTAGACCGGCCCGAAAGCCTTCAGGATCGCCGCCGGCTCCTGGCGGGTGGCCGCCGGGATATGGCCGGAGTTCCGCCCGGATGCGCCCCAGGCCACCTCCTTGGCTTCCAGCAGGGCCACGCGCTGCCCGTTCTGCGCCGCATGCAGCGCAGTGGACAGGCCGGTGACCCCGCCGCCGATCACCGCGACGTCGACCTCCGCGTCGGCGTCGAGCTCCGGCAGGCGCAGGCCGTGGCCCGCGGCACGGCTATAGGGAGTATGGGGCAGGCCGGAAGCGTCCGAGTTCGGAGAATGCATGGTGATGCGAAACAGGCAGGTCGTGGGCGCCCGGGCGCACGGGTTGCGCGCCGCGGGAAGACGGAAAAACGAAGGGGCCGGATGTCAGCGGTACTTTTCCGCCATCTCCCGGACATAACTGCTGCGCTTGCCCGGGAACCACTTTTCTTCCAGCTTGAGGATCTCGCCGGAGCGGTACCAGTCGATGGACATTTCCGTGAGCAGGTCATGGAAGCGGGTTTCGCCCAGCCTCACGGCCATTGCCACGGCTTGCGGCTGGATGGATGGCAGCGGCATTTCGTAGCCCGCCCATTCCGGGTCTTCCAGGCGCTGCGTGAGGCTGTTGTCGTCGTAGACGAGCCCCACGCAGCTGCCGTTGCGCAGCGCGTTGTAGGCTTCGGTCGGCGCCTTGAAGGCCACGACCTTGGCGCCGTAGTCCTGCTGGACGGCGCGGTTGAAGTACGCCCCCTGCGTGGCGCAGACCGTCTTGCCCTTCAGGTCGTCCCAGGAACGGATGCCGGCCGACGCCACGGCCAGCAGATTGGCGCCCGAGGCGTAGTAGCCCGGCTCGACGATGTACACGACCTTGCGGCGCTCCGGCGTGTCGTTCATGGCGGCGATCAGCACGTCGACCCGCCCCTGCTCCAGGAATTGCAACTGGTTGGCGGCGGTGGTGGGGACAATTTCCAGGCGTACGCCCAGCCTGTCAGCCACGCGCCGGGCCAGGTCCACCGACATGCCGGCCAGGGAGCCGTCGGGCTGGCGAAAGCCAAAGGGCTTGTAGTCGGACTTGCCGCCCACCTTGAGCACGCCGCGCGCCTTGACGTCGTCGAGCACATCGGCCGAAGCGGGCGCCGCCAGCGAGGTCGCCAGGGCCATCAGGGTTGCAGCCACATAGCCCAGCGTAAAAATCGGGAATCGCATAGGAATCTCCTTGGCATGGCCGGAACACGGGTGCCGGGCCTACGCGCAACCCCCATGTCGAACGTTAAAGAACCTTCATTTTTTGGAAACTATATCAAAGCAATTTTCCATAAACAACAGCCATTTATGCAATACTACAGTTGATATTTAATCAACTATCGGAGACACCGCTTGAAGCATCGGCTCCCCCCTCCCAACAGCCTGGTGGTATTCGAGGCGGCCGCCAGGCTGGGCAGCTACACAGCCGCCGCCCGGGAACTCGGCATCACGCTGGCGGCCGTCAGCCGGCATGTGGACCGCATCGAATCGCACTTGGGCGCGGCCGTCTTCAAGCCGCAGGGGCGCGGCCGGGTGCTCACCCTGGCGGGCAAGGATCTGCACGACGCCGTGACGGTCGGGCTGGAACATATCGCTTCGGCCGTGGCGCGCATCCGGCCGCCCAGCCAGGGGCGCTCGCTGACCATCGCTGCGCCGCTGGCCTTCGCCAGCCTGTGGCTGGTGCCCCGCATGGTGGCCTTCCGGCGCCAGTATCCGGACATCAAATTCCGCTTCATCACAGCCGATGCCGACCTGGATCCGGGCGAAGAAGGGCTGGCGCTGGCGGTGCGCTACGGCCACGGCAACTGGCCGCACCTGAACGTCACGCCGCTGCTTCAGCCCCATGTCTTTCCCGTCTGCACGCCGGAGTTCCTGCAGGCCTGCGAAGGCCTCGATTCCATCGATGCCCTGCTCACCCAGACGCTGCTGGACCGCGAAACCGAAGACTCCTTCGGCATCGGGTGGAATACCTGGCTGTCGCGCGTCGGCGTCTCTCCTCACCAGGTGCAGAACCGCATCACCTTCAACAGCTACGAGATCGTGCTGCGCGCCGCGCTCGCCGGTCACGGCGTGGCCCTGGGCGTGGACGTGCTGGTGGAAGACCTGCTGCAGCAAGGCTTGCTGGTGGCCCCCCTGCGGGACAAGGTGCGGTGGCAGGAAGCCTACTATCTGGTGTCGCCCCGGCACGCCAGCCTCAGCCCCGAGCTCTCGCTGTTCTCGGACTGGATCCTCGGCCAGGCGCAGCAGGCGCGCACGCCGCCGTAGCCTCCCGGGCCAGGCACGGCGGCTCGGAGCACGAAGTCGCGGCAGCGCGGGCCAGGCGCAGTGCGGGCGGCAGGCGCTGCGGCCCGCCAGCGCCCGCCCCCGCCGGCCCGGCCCGTTCCGTACGCGCCGTTGCGCCGCCGGCCGCCGTCACACCGGCGTCATAAAATGGGAACGCTGTCCGCCCGCCGAACCGGCCCGGCGGGCTCTTGTCCTTTCCTGCCGCCCCGCCCCATGCCACAGAACGAACCCCCTCCGGAGCCGCGCCCGACGGCCTGGCTGCTGTTTCTCATTTTTTCCCGCATCGGCCTGACCAGCTTCGGCGGCGGCCTCAGCGGCTGGCTCTACCGCGAGTTCGTGCAGGACCGCAAATGGATGAGCGAAGAAGAATTCCTCAACGGCCTGTCGCTTTCCCAGGCCCTGCCGGGGGTGAACGTCAAGAACATGGCGATCTGGATCGGCTACCGGCTGGCGGGCGCGCGCGGCGCGGCCGCCGGCTTCCTGGGGATCATCGTGCCGCCGGCGGTGTTCATCGTCGTGCTGGCGGTGGCCTTTTCCGCCCTGGCGCGCTATCCCGCCACCAACGTGGCGCTGGCGGGCGCGGCGGCGGCCGCGATCGGGCTGTCCGCCAGCATGGGCATTACCGCCGCGCGCCGGGTGCCGCGCCGGGCCATGCCGCTTTTCTTCCTGGGCGGCACCTTCGTCGCCGTGGGGCTGCTGCACTGGCCGCTGGTCTGGGTGGTACTGGGCGCGGGCGCGGCCAGCGTCAGCATCGAGTACCGCCGCCTGCCGGACCGGGAGCGCTGACATGGGCGCGCTGCTCTGGAAACTGTGGGCCGTCTTCGCGCCCCTGTCGCTGGTGACGATAGGCGGCGGGCAGACCACCCTGGCCGAGATCCAGCGCCAGGTGGTGCAGGTGCAGCACTGGATGACCGCGCAGGAATTCCTCAATACCTTCGCGATCGCGCGGCTCGCCCCGGGGCCCGGGTCGCTGCTCGTCACGCTGATCGGCTGGCACGTCGCCGGCCCCTGGGGAGCGGCGGTGGGGACGCTGGCCATCTTCGCGCCCACCGCCTTTCTCATCTACGGCGTGGCCTACCTGTGGCGCCGCCACCATGGCGCGCGCTGGCAGCTCGCCCTGGAAGCCGGCTTGCGGCCCGTGGCGGCAGGCATGATCCTGGCCGCCGTCTACGTGCTGTTCATGACCATGGAAGGCGGATGGGCGGCGCGCGCCATCGCCGTGGTGGCGACGGCGCTCATGATGCGCACGCGCCTGAACCCGCTGCTGCTGGTGGCCTGCGGCGCGGGCGTGCTCGTCCTGCTGCACGCCACGGGGATGACGCCGTGACGGCCAGCCCGGCCCGGCTGGCCTCGGCCGCTCAGGCCGGGCGGTCGCGGTACCCCGCGAACACCAGCACCGCCGCCGCCTGCAGGGCGATGCAGAACGCCACCGCGTTGGCCGCGCTGCCGGTGGCGGCGATGGCCGCGCCCACCAGCGGCGGCAGGACGAGCAGGATGGCGAAGAAGATGGCGAACAGCGCGGGATAGGCCAGCCCCGGGTGCACGGCCCGGGCACGCGCCAGCATGGGCGCGGTGGGCAGCCCGCCGGCCAGGCCCGCCACCGCGTACCACGCCGCCGGCACGGCATGCAGCGACAGCAACATGCCCAGGACCGCGCCGCCGCAGCCCAGCAGCACCATCGCCAGCCCGCCGCGACGCCAGCGCGTCATCAGCAGGCCGCCCAGCGGGACGGACAGGCAGAACACCCACATCGGCAGGCTGGCCACGCGGGCGGCCTCGGCCGGGCCGTAGCCGCGTTCGGCCAGGATGGCCGGCGTGAAGCTGACCCACACGATGAAACCGGCGTTGTACAGGCCGAAGCTGGCGCCGGCCACGGCGCTGCCGCGCAGCGCCTGGCCCCAGTCCCGTACGGCGCGGCGCCAGCGCCCGCGGGCGCTGGCCTCGGCCTTGGTCCCGGTGCCGGCGCCCGCCCCCGCGCCGGCCAGGCCGGACCGCGCGGCGGCCGGCAGCAGCCACGCCAGCGCCAGGCCGCAGGCCAGCGCCGGCAGCCACAAGGCCGCCTGCCCGTATCCGGCCGCAGCCAGCGCGCCCAGCACGACCGGCGCGAGCGCATTGCCCATGGGCCAGCTGCCCGCCACCACGCCCATGCGCGCGGGGCTGCCCGCCGCGCCGCAGAACCGCGCCGCGACGTCGATGGCCAGCACGTACATCACGCAGCCGCCCAGGCCGGCAAGCACGCGCGCGGCGGCGGCCTGCGGCAGCGTGGCGGCGACTGCCAGGCAGGCCTGTCCCGCCGCCATCACGGCCAGCGCCCCCGCCAGTAGCGCCAGCGTGCCGAAGCGGCGCAGCATGGCGGGACCGGCGAAGGCGATGGGCAACCCGGGCGCCATGTACAGGCCCAGCAGCAATCCGTAGCCTGCCTCGCCGAAAACGAAGCGCTCGCGCAGCAAGGGCGCGAGCATGGACAGGCTCTGGAACTGGAAGGCCACGCACAGCCGCGCGGCCGTCAGCGCCAGCAGGATGGCCGTGCCGCCGGAGTTCATGGGCGCGTCCGGCGCAGGCCGGTCCGGCGGGCCGGATTCAGGCCCGCTCCTGGCGGGCCTCGCGCCACGCCAGCGCCGCGCCCAGGCCCTGCTCGCGCACCACCTGCAGGAACTCGCGCTTGAGCGGCGAGCCTTCGCCCTCGATCATGAGGTCGATGTCCAGCGAGGCGCGCAGCGCGTTCTGCATGCCCATCAGCTCGTAGCTGCGGTTGAAGGCCTGCTTGGTGCGCCTGAGCACCATGGGGTCCATGGCGGCCAGGCGGTGCGCCAGCGCTCGGGCGCGCGGCATGACGTCCGCCGCGGGCACCACATGGTTGACCAGCCCCAGGGCCAGCGCGCGCCGGGCGTCGATGCCGTCCTCGCCGGTGTAGACGATCTCGCGCGCGATCTTGGGCCCCACGAACCAGGGCAGCAGCAGCGACACGATGCCCGCGCCGAACTTCAGCTCGGGCTCGCCGAAGGTGGCATGCTCGGCGGCCACGGCCATGTCGCAGCCCAGCATCAATTCGAAGCCGCCGGCCAGCGCCGGCCCGTTGACCGCGGCGATGGAAGGGCGCGACAGGTTCCAGAAGGACATGATGCCCTTGAAATCGGCCTCCAGCAGCGGCTGCCACTGCTTGACGCCGCTGGGCATGGCGTCGGCCTGGTCCTTCAGGTCGAAGCCGGAGCTGAAGGCCGGCCCGGCGCCGGTGACGATCACGCAGCGCAGGCGCTCGTCGGCCTCCATCTGCGCGCACAGGGCTTCCAGTTCGCGCAGCATGGCCTGGCTCATGGCGTTGGCGCGGCGGGGACGGTTGAAGGTGACGACGCCGATGCCGTCGTCGTCCACGTCGTAAAGCAGGGTTTCGTAGGTCATGCGAGAGGTCCTCGGGGAAAATCAGCGGCGCCCGCCTGCCAGGCGCGCGGCCTCGGGCAGCGCGCGCAGGCGCCACATGGAAAGTATGCCCAGCGCCGGCCCGATGGCCAGCACGGCGAAGGCGTGCTCCCAGCCCAGCAGGCGCTGGGCGATGGGCACCGCCTGGATGGCGAAGAAGGTCAGCAGGAAACCCAGGCTGGTCTGCAGGGTCAGCAGCGTGCCCACCAGCGGCGCCTCGGCCAGCTCGGCCAGCGCCGCGGAAAACTGGGCCGAATCCGCGATGACCGACACGCCCCACGCGATGGCCACGCCGGCCAGCACCGCGGGCCCGGCGGCGACGGCCGGCCCGATGGCCAGCGCGCACAGGCCGCTGGCGGCCATCGCGCCGCAGGTGACCGCCGTGCGGCCGTAACGATCGGCCAGCAGCCCCGCCGCGACACAGCCGGCGGCCCCGGCCGCCACCACCGCGAAGGTGACCAGCGAGGCGTTGGCCATCCAGCCCGTGGCGCCGGCCTTGGGCAGGGCCCAGGCCAGGAACGAGCCCATCCACGCCCACATGGCGTAGAGCTCCCACATATGGCCCAGGTAACCGCCGTTCACGTAGCGCAGCGCCGGGCTGCGCAGCGCGGCCAGCGCCTGCCCGGGGCGGAACGCCGGGGCGCGGCGGTGGTCCGGCCCCAACTGCAGCGCGCGCACGGCGATCGCGCCCGCGAGCGTGCAGGCCGAGGCGCCCAGTATGACGTAGCGGCTGTCCAGGCTGCTGAAGGCATTGAACAGGTGCGGCAGGGCCGAGCCGAGCGTGAGCGCGCCCACCAGCAGGCCCATCATCAGCCCCATGCGGCGCCCCGCCCAGCCGGCGGCCAGTTTCATGCCCACCGGATAGACCCCGGCCAGCGCCATGCCGGTGAGAAAGCGCAGCGCCACCGCCGCCGGCGTATCGAAGCCCGAGAGCAGCAACGCGGCGTTGGCGGCCGCCCCGAACAGCCCGCAGGCCATGAACAGGCGGCGGGGGTCGCCCCGGTCGGCCAGCCCCAGCGCCGCGCTGGCCATGGTGCCCGCCACGAAGCCGAGCTGGACCGCGGCCGTGAGCAGCGCCGCGCGAGACGGTTCCAGCAGGCCGCGGGCGAGCAGCCCCGGCACCACGGCCGAAGCCGAAAACCACAGCGTCATGCACGCCACCTGGCAGAAAGCGATCAGCGCAATGGCCGGACCGCGTCCCCCGTGCGGCGTGCCCGCCATCTCAGAGCCCCTTGCAGCCGGTCTGCGCGAGCTCGATCTTCACGGCGTCCCAGGGCAGCGTTTCCACCACCTTCCAACCCACCTTCGCGCCGTGCACGGGCGGATCGAGGCGGCTGGATTCCGCGAAGTACGTGCCCACCATGCCCTGGTGGTCCTCCTTGCGCACCGCGAGCTTGCCGATGATGGTGTCGACCGAGGCGGCCTCCAGCGCGGCGATCACGTCCTTGGTCGAGGTCGAGGCGGCCTGGTCCAGCGCGGCCAGGGTCAGCCGCATCCCGGCGTAGGCCTGGATCGCCTGCGGGCCGGGCACCACGCCGTAGGCCGCGGCGTAGTCCTCCACGAAGCGCTTCATCGCCGGGTTGGCGTCCTGCGTCATCCAGGACCCGAACAGGCCTCCCGTGACCAGGCCCGTGGCCTGGTCACCCAGGGCCTGCAGCATGGAATCCGGCATGCCCAGGGGCGGCAGCATGAACTGGGTCAGGCCGAAGCTGCGCGCCTGCCGGATGAAGCCGGGCATATCGTCGCCCACGGCCAGCGCCAGGTAGATGGCGTCGGCGCCGCTGGCCTGTATCTGCGAGATCGCGCTGGACCAGTCGGCGGTGCCCACCGGACGCCCGGCCTCGCCCACGATCTTCACGCCCGGGATGCTGGCGAACTCGGCCTTGTTGCTGTGGCCCCAGACGAAGTCGTGGAAAACGACGAACCATTTCTTCTGCAGCAGCTCCGGACGCTTGCTCATCATGAGCGCGTTGCCGCGCGCCACCATCGCATCGTTCGGGTTGGTGCGGAACAGCCAGCGGCTGCACTGGTCGCCGGTGGTCTGCACCGCCTGCGAATTGGTGCTGACGATGGGCACGTTCAGGCGCGCGGCCTGCGCGTTGATGCCCAGCACCACTGCGCTGCTGGCCCCGCCTATGAGCACCTTGGCCTTGTCCTGCAGCACCAGCTTCTGCGCCTTCTTCAGGCCCACCGCGGGGTTGGCCTGCGAATCCTCCACCACCAGGCGCACCGGCTGCCCCTTGACGGTGGGCGCGTCCTTGACCGCCAGCTCGTAGCCGTTCCTCATGTCCACGCCCAAGGGCGCGAACCCGCCGGTCAAGGGCACGAAGGCCCCGATGACGACGTCCTCGGCGCTTGCCGCCGCGGGCACCGCCGCTGCCAGGGCGAGCATACATCCCGCCGCCGTGCGCGCCAGGCGCGCCTTGCCAGTCTTGCTCATGCTGTCTCCTAGCGGGCCTGTGGGCCCGTCGCTATCTACCTCGGGCAGGTGCCGGCCACATCTCCTGCCCGGTGGGGAACGCGGCGGCGGACGGTTTCCCGGCCGGCGCCGCGGGCGCCGGCCTACCGTTTCGTGTTCGGCCGGGACGATCCTCCGGCCGCGTCCTCCGGGGGAAGAAGGACGCGCGTAGCAGCGTATACGTTCTCGACCAGCGTGCGCGCCGCCTTTTCCGCCGCCACCGGATCGCGCGCCTCTATCGCGGCGACGATCCGCTTCCAGTCGCGCGTCCAGGTGCGGCGGTTGGCGTCCTTGAGCATCGCGCGGCGCGTGGTCGAAAGCGTCTGGCGGCCCTGCGAGAACAGGATGGAATAGGCGCAGGCGTTGTTCCCCGCCTTCGCCAGATACATGCTCAGGCGGTACAGCAGCGGCAGGAAACGCTCGGCGCCGCCCTCTTCCAGGGCCGCGTCCAGGGCATGGGACCCGGCGTGCAGGTCCTCCAGCACTTCCGGCCCGGGCTGCCTGGCGATCTCCGAAGCCACCAGCCCGTAGAGCACGGCGCGCACGCTGAAGATCTGGCGCACGTCGCAGGGCGAGAGCACCTTGACCGAGGCGCCGCGCCGCGCCTGGATGGTGACCAGGCCTTCGCGCTCGAGTATGCGCAGCGCCTCGCGCACCGGCCCCCGGCTGACGTCGAACGATTCCGCCAGCGTGATTTCCAGCAAAGGCTGGCCCGGCGCGTAGACGCCCCGGATGATGTCCTCGGCCACCTTGTCGGCCATGCGCTCGGGCAGGCTGCGGGTAATGCCGCCCGCTTCCTGGAAGCAGGCCAGCAGGTCTTGCGCTTCTTCTACGCCAAAGTCTGTCATGCGTGTCCTCGATCTATGCGGGTGCCGATGCGGATTGCGGCACGGCGGCCGCGGCGCGCTCCCCGCACGCCTGCGACAGGCGCCACAGGCCGGCATGGGCGCGAACCGCGCGCGAAGTCGAATTGAACACGGGAATGCCGCGCCCGACCAGGGCCGCGCGCTGGCGCCGCACGAAATCGTCCTGCGTGGCGTCGCCCGTGCTGCGCAGCACGAGAGAGACCTTCGGCCCCTCGGCGCCGGCCTCCTGCACCGAGGCGCACAGCGCCTCCAGGGCGCGCAGGCCGGCGTCCTCGTCGTCGGCGAAATCCATGATGGAACCCATTTCTATATAGACGATGATGCCGTCGACCCCGGGGTCGCGCTTGAGATGGTCGACAATGCCGCCGAGGATGGGCCGGCCCTGCTCCCACAGGCTCCACACGGGGATGTCGATGGGGTTGGCCACGCTGGTTCCCGGCATGCCGAACTGGCGCAGGCGCTCGGCCGTGGCCGGCGCCAGCGGCGGCACCACCATGCCGGCCAGCGCGGCGGTGTCGCTGCTGGTGACGCTCACGCCGCCTCCGGAACCGAAGATCGCCAGCCGGTTGCCTGCCAGGCGGCCGTGCGCGCAGTGCATCAGGAAGGCGTCCATCAGGTCGTCGATACTGCCCACCTGCAGGATGCCGGCCTGCGCCACCGCGGCCTGCCACAGCGCCGAATCGGTAGACAGCGCGGCGGTGTGGCTGCTGGCGGCGTGGATGCCCTGCGCGGTGGTGCCGCCCTTGAAAACCACCACCGGCTTGGACACCTGCTGCGCGATGCGGAAGAACAGTCCGGCGTTGCGGATGGACTCCGTATAGAAGGCGATGAGGGTGGTATGCGGGTCCTGCTCGCAGAACAACAGGTAGTCGGCCAGGTCCAGGTCGCTGCAGTTGCCGCACGACAGCACGCGCGACACGGCGATGCCCTGCACCTGCGCGCGGCGCACCACGTCGCCGGCAAAGGTGCCGCTCTGGGAAATGAAGGCCACGCCCGTCTCGCCTTCGGGACAATAGCGCGCCGCGCCCATGGCGATGCGGCTGGTGGCCGAAAACGTGCCGATGCAGTTCGGCCCCACCACCCGCATGGACGTGCTGGCGATGGCCTCCAGCATCCTGGCCTCCAGGTCCCTGCCCCGCGCCGCGTCGTCCCCGGAAAACTCCGTGAAGCCGGCGGTCAGCACCTGCGCCACGCGCACGCCCTTGCGCGCGCAATCGGCCAGCGTGGCCGGCACCTGTTCCACGCCCACCGCCACGTAGGCGCGATCGACCGGGCCGGGCACGTCCAGAATGGACGGATAGGCGGGCACGCCGGCGATCTCCGCGGCCTTGGGATGGATGGGATAGAGGCGTCCCCGGTAGCCGTAGTCCACCAGGTTCTTGATCGAGCGGTAGCCCAGCTTGCCCGGCGAGGTCGACGCGCCGATGAAGGCGATCGCTTCCGGGTCGAACAGGGCCCGCAGGCCTTCCAGGCCGGCGCGACGCCCGGCGATGGCGCGCTCGATCCGGCCGGCATCGCGCAGGCCCGGCGCGCGCCCTCCGGCGTGCACCACGGCGTCCACCGCCACGCAGCCGGACGCGCCCACCACCACCGGGTTGATGTCCAGTTCGTCGGCGTCGCCGCGGGCGATCATGCCCTGCGGCCCGGCCACCGCCATCAGGTAATCCGCCAGCGTATCGAAGGCCGCCTGGCCGATCGCGCGCCCGCCATCCGCGCCGCGCGGAAACACCGCAGACACCAGGGTCTGCGCCCCGGTCCGGTCGATGGGCGCCAGCGCGGCCGCCGGCGCGGCGCGGCGCTCGACGTCGCCGCCGCCCAGGCCGAACAGCACCACCGCGCCGTACTCGGCGTCGACCCGCGCGCCGATGAAGACCTCGTGGTCGCCCGCCACCATTTCCTCCAGCAGCACGCCGTCTATCGGCGCGTCCGGATGGGCCGCCCGGCAGGCCGCCATGACGGCCTCGAAGGCCGCGGCGGCCCCGTCGGCCGCCACGCCCAGCCGCACGCCGCCGGCCGCCGCCTTGTGCACGATGGCCGGGGACACGATCTTGACCGCCAGCGGCCCGCCCAGGCGCGCCGCCTCGCGCGCCGCCTCGGCGGCGGACCGGACCAGCGCCGGGTGGGTGGTGCGGATGCCATACTGCTCGAGCACGGCCTTGGATGCGATCTCGTTCTTCATGCTGCTGGGGTTCCTCGGAAAAAGCGGCGGCTGCCCGCCGCGGGGCCGCTACGGCCGTGCCTGGCGCCCTGCCGGGCGCGCGTACTGGGGATCATGCGCGGGCTCCTTCTCGCGTCGACGGACCTCGGGGCATGCCCTAGGAAAACCGGGCCGGGCGCTTCTCCAGGAATGCCTCCAGCCCCTCGCGGGCGTCCGGGCCGTCCTGCAGCTCGCGCGCCACCCTCCATTCGTAGGCGTCGGCCGCCGCATGGCCCCCGGTCCGCCCGACCCGCAACCCGGCCTTGACGGCGCGCACCACGCTAGGCGAATTGGCCGCGATCTGGCCGGCCCAGCGCAGCGCCTCGGCCAGCGCGCCGCCGCGCGGCGCCAGGCGGCCGGCGAAACCGTAGCGGTGGGCCTCCTCGGCGCCCAGCGCGCGGCAGCTGGCCATCATGTCGTAGGCCACCGCCGGCGGCACCAGGCCGGGCAGGCGGCTGATCTGCCCGCCCACCGGCAGCAGGCCGATGCGCGCGCCCGGCGCGGTGAAGCTCGCGTTCTCGGCGCACACGCGCAGGTCGCAGGCCAGGGCCAGTATGAATCCCGCTCCCAGGGCCGGGCCGTTGACCGCCGCGATGACCGGGGTGAGCATGGATTCCGGCCGCACGAAGGGCGCGTTGAGCGCCGGGTCCGACGCGCCCTCGCGGTCCTCCAGCATTTCGGCGATGTCGTGCCCGCTGGAAAAAGCGGCGTCGCCCTCGCCGGTCAGCACCACGCAGCGGACCGCGTCGTCGGCCTCGGCCGCCTCCAGCGCCTGTCCCAGCGCGCGCGTCATGGCGGCCGTGAAGGCGTTGCGCCGCGCGGGGTTGTCTATCGTGACCACCGCGATGCCGTCGCGGACTTCCTGCCGTATGCATGCCATGGCGACTCCCGGCCTCGCCGCGCTAGTGCAGCGCCAGCGCGTCGCGCAACGCCGACGGCTCGGCGAGCGCCTGCTCGCGCGTCTGTTCGAACACCACGCGGCCGTTCTCGACCACGTGGAACGCGTCGCCCACCGCCATCGCCAGCGGCAGGCTCTGCTCGACCAGCACGATGCCGATCCCGCGCTCGCGGGCGGCCTCGATGGCCAGCCGTATCGCCTCGACATAGCCGGGGGCCAGCCCCTCGGTGGGCTCGTCGAGCAGGATGTATTTGGGGTTGGCCAGCATCGCGCGCGCGACCACCAGCATCTGCTGCTCGCCGCCGCTGAGCGTGCCGGCCTTCTGCGCCAGGCGCTCCTGCAGGCGGGGGAACAGGCGCATCGCGTCGGCGGGCGTGAAGTCGTCCGGCCGGCCGCTGCGCTGCTCGGCCACCGCCATGTTTTCCTGGACGGTGAGGCTGGGGAAGACCTTGCGGTCTTCCGGCACCAGCGTGACCCCCATGCGGGCGCGGCGGTGCGTCCGGCCCGCGAGCGCAGCGCCGTTGAGCACGATGCTGCCTTCGATACGGTCGACCAGCCCCATGATGGCACGCAGCGTGGTCGTCTTGCCCATGCCGTTCAGGCCCAGCAGGCAGGCCACCCGGCCCTGCTCCACCCGCAGGTCCATGCCGTGCAGGATCTGGCTCGTCCCGTAGAAGGCGTTCACGCCGCGAAGTTCCAGGACCGCGCTCATTGGGCGAAACTCCCTTTCAGGTAAGCGTTGCAGACCGCCTCGTTGTCGCGGATTTCCGCAGGCTCGCCGTCGGCGATCACCTTGCCGTACTGCATGACCGTGATGCGGTCCGACAGCCGCATGACCATGCCGACGTCGTGCTCCACGATCACCAGCGTCAGCCCCTTTTCTTCCCGCAGCCGCAACACCAGGTCGGCGATGCCCTGCCGGTCGCCCTGGGACATTCCGGCCAGCGGCTCGTCCATCATGATCAGCGTGGGCTTGAGCGCCAGGCCGATGGCCACGTCCAGCGCCCGCTGGCTGCCGTGCGCCAGGTGCTGCGCCTCGGCCTCGGCGTGCCGGGCCAGGCCGACGTCGGCCAGGCACTGCATGGCCTCGTCGCGCACCTCGGCGCGCAGCGGCGCCGGGATCCGCAGCCGGGCCGCCAGGCCGAGGCGCGCCCGCACGGCCAGCGACACGTTTTCCAGCGCCGACAGTTTCTTGAAGATGCTGGTGCGCTGGAAGGTGCGCACCACGCCGGCCTGCACCAGCCGGTCCGCGCTCCAGCCCGTCACGTCGCGCGACCCGAAGCGCACGGTTCCCGACATAGGCCGCAGCGCGCCGGTCACCAGGTTGAACAGCGTCGTCTTGCCGGCCCCGTTCGGCCCCAGCAGCGAATGGATGCTGCCCTGGCGCACGGAGAACGACACGCCGTCCACCGCCTTCAGGCCGCCGAAGCTGATGCGGAGATCTTCCACTTGCAGCATCATTGCGGTTCTCCCCGGCGGCGGGCCAGCCGCCGCCATGCCGGCTTCGCCAGGCCGAACAGCCCGCCCGGCGCGACGATCACGATGAAGACGAACAGCGCCCCGAAATAGATCAGCCAGGCATCGGTCACACTGCTGAGGGTTTCCTCGGCCAGGGTGAAGACCACCGCCCCCACGGCCGGGCCCACGATGGTGCCCACCCCGCCCAGCACCATGTACATCAGCACCTTGCCCGACTCGAACCAGTGCAGGGTCTCGGGCGAGGTGGCGCCGTTGAAGAGCACGTGCAGCGCGCCGGCCAGCGCGGCCAGGGCCGCGGACGCCATGTAGGCGTACAGCTTCAGGCGCCCCACGTGCATGCCCACGAAATGGGCGCGCTCGGCGTTTTCGCGGATGCCCAGCCAGGCGCAGCCCAGGGGCGAGCGCCGCAGCGCGAAGGCGGCCGCCAGCACCGCGACCAGCGTGCCGTAGAGCAGCCAGTACCAGGCTTCCTGCGAGGCGATCTCCCGGCCGAAGAAGGTAGGCACCGGAATGCCCTGCAGCCCGTCTTCCCCGCCCGTTACGTCCGAGAACAGGAACACCAGCGCGTACAGCACCTGGCTGAAGGCCAGCGTCAGGATCGCGAAGGCCTTGCCCACCTGCCGCACCAGTATTGCGCCCACCGCCGCCGACAGCAGCAGGGCGGCCACCAGCGCCACCGGCACCGCGAGCAGCAGTTCCGCGCTCCAGCCCTTGGCGGCCAGCCCGCAGGCATAGGCTCCCAGGCCGAACCAGCCCGCATGGCCGAAGGAAAGCAGCCCCGTATTGCCCGTCAGCAGATCCAGGCTGACGGCCAGCAGCGCCGCCACCGCCGCGTGCGAGGCCATCACCAGCACGAAGGGCGCGTCCTGCGTCCAGACCGGCACCAGCGCGCCGGCCAGCGCCGCCGCCACGGCCAGCACGCCCAGCGGCGTCACCCGCCCCGCGCCCGGCGCCGGCCCGGCCGGCGCATGCGATATCGTCCTGCCTTTCATTCCGTGCGCCCCTCTCCGAAGAACCCCCGCGGCCAGTACACCAGCATGAGCATCACCAGGACGAACAGCATGAGCAGAGCCGCCTGCCCGCCGGTGTAGGCCTCGCCGAAGACGATGATCATGCCCACGACGTAGGCGGCCACCACCGCCCCGCGCAGGCTGCCCAGCCCGCCCAGGATCACCGTCATGAACGCAAGGATGAGGATCTTGTCGCCCACGGTCGCGTAGGCGTTGAAGATGGGCGCAGCCGCGGCGCCCGACAGCGCCACCAGCGCCGTGCTCACACCCACCACCGAGTGCATCAGCGTATTGCGGTTGATGCCCAGGCAGGCCGCCATTTCGCCGTCGTCGTTGGCCGCCCGCACCCGCAAGCCCCAGCGCGAGCGCTTCAGGAACACCAGCAGCGCGGCGGCCAGCACGATGGCCAGCACGGAGACGAAGACGCGGTAGGCCGGCAGCGTCGCGCCCAGCACCGTCACGGCGCCAGCGAGCGACGGCGGCGGGACCAGCACCTGGAGATTGCGCCCGCCGGCCTCGTACAGGATGCCCGTGGTCAGCATGGCGATGCCGAAGGTGAGCAGCAGGCTGTCCACCATGGGCCGGTCGCGGATGCGCGACAGCGTGGCCCAGTCCAGCGCCACCCCCAGCGCGGCGGCGAGCACCAGCGTCAGCGCCAGCGCCCAGCCGAAGCCCAGCCCCGCGCCCGCGAGCCAGACGGCCATCATGGCGCCCACGCTGAACAGCGCGCCGTGCGCGAAGTTCACGATCCGCCCCACGCCGTAGATCAGCGTCAGGCCCAGGCTGGAGAGCAACAGGATCGAGCCCAGCACGATCCCGTTGAGCATCAGCGAGACGATCAACATGCCATCACCTCCTCCGTGTCCGGCGGGCCCCGGCATTCTTTGCGCCGGTGGCCGGGTGTGCCGGGTTCCGCTGCCGCCGCGAACGGCGCGCCGGCAACCGGGCGCCGCGTCGGTGGATGGGGGCATTCTCTTTTGTCTACTGCTCTTTGTCAACAATAGACTTTGATTGCCGGCCGAACGGACCTTTCTATCAAACCGTTCGGCCACCCTCGGCATGCCCCGCCATCATGCCGCCACCCCGCCTTCCACGCTGGCGCATCGCCGGACGGCAGTCATCGAATCCCTTGCGAACGCCGCACCCTTTATGTCTGACAGGACGCGCCGAACGCCACGCTCGACGCCCGGCGTTCAGCCCCCGACGGCGCGCCCCGCCCATTCCCGCGGCAGCATCTGGTGCGCCGCGCGAAAGCTCTTGCTGAAGTGGCTGAGGTTGGTATAGCCCACGGCCATGGCGGCCTCGGTCACGCTGCGGCCCTCGTCCAGCATGGATGCCGCCGCCGCGAGCCGCACCTCGCGCAGATAAGCGTGAACAGTGTGGCCAGCCAGCGCCCGGAAACCCGCCTTGAGCTTTTTTTCGCTCAGGCCCACGGTGCGGGCCAGGCGCTCCACCGTCCAGTTTTCTTCGTAGCGCTCGTCGATCAGCCGGCGCGCCAACGCCAGCTGGCGCCGTTCGCGCGCGCCCGCCGGCGCGTCGCCGGCCCGCTGCACCGCCTGCAGCACCACCGCCAGGGCCTCCAGCGCCTTGGCGCGCAGATACAGCCGGCGCACCGCCGGATTCCCATAGGGGCAGGCGAGAATGTCCCGCGCCGTGCGCAGCAGCGGCGCGGGGGCCGGGAAGCCCGCCAGCAGCGAGCCGGCCGCCGGCACGCTGCGGTCCTGCAGGAAATCGCCCTGCAGCGCCACCAGCGGCAGGCCTCCGGCCCGCCGCAGGCCGGCCAGGGTATAGCGGATGTCCACCAGTTGCACGGCTTGCCCGCCGGCCATGCAGAAGCGTCCCCGTACCGGGCGCTCGCCGGTCTGGATCACCGCCATGCCGGGCCCGGCCTCCAGTGGCGGGCCGCCGTCTATCGCCATGCTGGCCCGGCCCGCCAGGAACACGGCAATGCAGAGCATGGGCGGCCCTTCGGCCTGCACGTCCAGGGGCGCGACGGACGTACCCCGCCAGGCGGTCAGCGTGATGTCCTTGTCGCAGTCCTCGAACTGCGCCAGCCTGGCCCAGCTGCCGGGCAGCACCACATCGGGCAGGAGATGATGTCCCTGCAGGCGGGCACCGTCAGCCGGTCCGGAAACGGCAGCGCACAAATTCGACCCCGAAAACGTCAGAGCCGCCCCGAAACCGTTAGCGGGCCAGGCGGACATGGACTTAAATATGAATAATTCTCATTAACCATTCTAGACGAGCCCCTGCTCGTCCGTCCATATGCGCCTGCCCTCCGCCCGCACGACCCGCCTGGCCGCCCTGATCCTGCTGTCGACGCGCGCCGGCACCCCTGCCGCCCAGCCGGCGGCGGAAGTCCGGCCCGCGGAACTGGACCCCATCGTGGTCACCGCTTCCAAGCGCGACCAGGCCCTGGACAGCGTCAACGGGGCGGTTCACGTGGTGTCCGCCCGCGAACTGCGCGAAAACCGGGTCGACGACACCATGCAGCTGGGCCGCGTGCTGCCGGGCGTGCAGTTCGCGCAAAGCGGCTCGTTCCTGTTTCCCGTCGCGTCGGTGCGCGGCGTGACCTCCGCGCAGGATTTCTACAACCCCGCGCTGACCGTATATGTGGACGGCGTGCCGCAGCTGCCCACCTTCGCCGCGCAGCAGCTGGTCGACGCCGAGCGCGTGGAACTGCTCAAGGGCCCGCAGGGCACGCTGTACGGCAGGAGTGCGCAAGGCGGCGTGCTCAACATCGTTTCGCGCCGGCCGGACGACACGGTACGCCTGCACGGCGAGGCGGGCGTGTCCAGCCGCGACGGCTACCGGTTCCGGGCGGGTGCCAGCGGGCCGCTGGTGCGGGGCCTGCTCTACGGTTCGCTCTCCGCCGTCGCGAACGACGCGCCGGGACGCCTGGAAAACGCCGCCACCGGCGCGGACGGCGTGGGCGGCAGCCGCAGCCATGCAGGCGCGGCGCGGCTGCGCCTGGCCCCCGCCGGCCGGCCGTGGGAACTGGACCTGGCGGTCTCCGGCGAATGCACGCGCGCCAGCCAGGACGCCTACGTGCCGTTCGACGACATCGACAGCCGGCAGGCCGTCGTCATGCCCGGCATGCCCGCCGACCGCAGCGACTTCCGGCAGCGCCGCTGCGGCACCAGCCAGTCGCTGTCCGGCCGCTACGATTTCGGCGGCTGGCGCCTGTCGGCCATGGCGGCCTGGCAGCGCCTGCATGTCGATCGCGAATACCCCATCGGCCCGTACTACACCCAGCAACCCGAGCGCTGGCGCCAGCAGGTACAGGAACTGCGTCTCTCGACCACGGGCGCGCGCGCGGTGGACGCCACGCTGGGCCTGTACCGCCAGCGGGTCGTGCAATCGCGCGACTACATCAACGATCTCTATGTGCCGATCGCGGCCAACGCCCTGTCGACCCGCTCGCGCAACACGTCCGAATCGCTCGCGGCATTCGCCGACCTGACCTGGCACGCGACCGACGCCCTGGATCTGTCGGCCGGCCTGCGCTATTCCCGGGACAAGGCCGACACGCGCTACGAAGGCAGCACCCTGAACTTCGGCACCTTCGGCTACGACACGTTCGGCGGCAGCGCCGGCACCCGCGGCAGCACGGTGCTGGGCCGACTTTCCGCGGGCTACCGGCTGACCGAGGCGTGGCGGGTTTATGCCAACGCCTCGCAAGGCTACAAGCCCGGCGGCTTCAATCTCGCGCCTTCCAGCGCGGCCGACGCCGAACCCTTCGGCAGGGAACGGTCCACCAGCTACGAGCTCGGCATGCGCTACGCCGGCGAGGCCTTGCGGCTGGGCGCCGCGCTGTATCGGATTGACACCCGCGACGCGCAACTCTACGTCAGCGACCAGATCGGCTACCAGCACCTGCAGAACGTGGGCAAGACCCGCTCGACCGGCATCGAATTCGACGCGTCCTGGGACGTGAGCCCGCAATGGAAGCTGGGTCTCGAAGGCGCCTATTCGCGCGCCACCTTCCGCAGCCTGGACCCGGGCGCCTGCGCCGGTTGCGGCGGCAATCGCGTGCCATTCTCCCCCGCCTACCAGCTCACGGCCCGCGTTCAGGGCAGCTTCGGCACCGCCGCGGGCACGCTGCGCCCCGTGCTCGCGGTGCGCCGCATCGGCGCCCAGTACTTCGACGTCGCCAACCACCTGCGCCAGGGCGCATATACCCTGGTGGACGCCGCGCTGGCCTGGCGGCCCCGCTCCGAAGTGGAAATCACCGCCTACGTCGAGAACCTGACCGACCGCCGCTACCGCACCTACGCCTTCGCCGGCGGCACGCTGGGCGACTACGCGCAAGCGGACCCCGGGCGCATCGTCGGCGTTCGCGTCGCCTATGAATACTGAAACGGCGCGCGGGGCCGCCGGCTTCACAATGCTGGCCCTGGCCGGCGTCTATGCCGCGCAGGGCATCGCGGGCGGCGTGACCCTGCAGGCCATACCGTCGGCGCTGCGTGCGGAGGGCCGCGCGCTCGAAGACATCGGCCTGATGTCGCTGGCCATCCTGCCCTGGGCGCTGAAATTCCTGTGGGCGCCGGCGCTGGAACGGCTGCGGCTGCCGGCCGGGTCGGCCGTTCGCCGCAGCCGGCGCATCGTCGTGCCGGGGCAACTGCTCATGGCCGCGCTGCTGCTGGCCATCGGCCCGGCTGCCGGCCTGCCCTTGCCGTGGATGCTTTGCCTGCTCACCCTGCTGGCCCTGGCGGCCGCCAGCGTCGACGTGGCCTGCGACGGCTATGCCGTCGATCAGTTGCCGCCGGCCCGGCGCGGCTGGGGCAACGCGATGCAGGTGGGCGGCAGCTACCTGGGCATGTTCGCCGGCGCGGGCCTGTTCGTGCTGCTGCTCGATGCGCGCGGTTGGAATGCCGCAGCCGCGGCCATGGCGGCGCTGACAGCGCTGTGCGCCCTGCCCTTCGCCCTGCGCCGCGAAGCGCCGCGGCCCAGCCCCGGCGGCCACCGGCCGTCTCTGGCCGCTGCCTGGCGCCGCGCCGCCGTACGGCGCGGTATCGCGGCCACCGTCGTCTTCCAGCTGGGCTCGCGGCTGGCCTACGGCATGACCGGCCCCTTGCTGATCGACCGCGGCCTGGAGCTGTCGGCCCTCGGCTGGCTCAACGGCGCGGGCGGCGTGTCCGCCGGCCTGGCCGGCACCGCGCTGGGAGCATGGCTGGTCCAGCGAAGCGGCACGCGGCGCGCCCTGCGGCTGGCGGCGGCGCTGCAGGCCGCCGCGCTGCTCGGCTTCGGCCTGGCCGTCGCCGCCGACGCGCCGCCGGCATGGCTGGCGGCCTGCACGCTGCTGCGCAACGGCATTGCCGCCGCCGGCTTCGTCGCACTCTATGCCTGGCTCATGGGCCTGGCCTCGCCCCTGCAGTCGGGCGTCGATTTCACGCTGTTCCAGTGCGCCGACGCCGCCACCGCCGCCGCGGGCGGGCTGGCGGCCGGCCTGCTGGCCGCCCGCTACGGCTACGGCGCCTCCTTCGGGCTGGCCGGCGGGCTGGCGCTGGCCGCCTGTTTCCTCGTCCCCGCAATCGCCCGGAGCCTGCCCGCTTCCGGCGCGCCAGCGGGCCATCCCGATTCAGCAAGAGATCCGCAATGACGACATCCCCTCCCCTGGCGGTCATCGCCGGCGCCGGCGTGGCCGGCCTGTCCTGCGCATGGTGGCTGGCGCAGGCCGGCTGGCGCGTCGTGGTGGCCGAGCGCGCGGCGCACCTGCGCGACGGCGGCTATATGCTGGGCCTGTCGGGCCCGGGCCTGTACGCCGCCCGGCGCATGGGCCTGGTCCCGGCGCTGCGCGCCGTGGAGCGCGAAATCGGGGAAAACGTCTACCGCGACCGGCATGGCCGCGAGCTGATGCGCATCCGCTACCGCGAACTGCTGCGCGAAATCGAATGGATCACCTTGCGGCGCACCGACCTGGTCAGGGTGCTGCACGAGGCCGTGGCCGGCCGCTGCGACCTGCGCCTGGGCACCACCGTGGAAACCTGTCGGGCCGATGCGCACGGCGTGGACGTCGCCCTGTCGGACGGGCAGGCCCTGCGCGCCCACCTGCTGGTAGGCGCCGACGGCGCGCATTCGGCGCTGCGCGAACGCCTCTTCGGCCCGGACGCCCGCCTGGAGCCTCTAGGCTACCGCTACGCCGCCTACGACGTGGCAGACCCGCTCGGCCTGGGGCGCGACTTCGTTTCGTATGCGGCCGTCGGCCAGCAGGTGGAATACCACGGCCTGGGCGAAGGCCGCCTGGCCGTCCTGCACGTCTGGCGCAGCGCCGCGCACGGCCCCGTACCGGCCGGCGCGCGCCGCGCGCTGGTGGCCAAGATCGCCGCGCGCACCCACCCGGACGCGGCGCGCATCCTGGACGGCCTGCCCGGCGGCGCGCCCATCGCCCTGGACGATCTCGCCATGGCCGTGCTGCCGACCTGGCGCCGCGGGCGCATCTTGCTGGCCGGCGACGCGGCCCACAGCCTGTCGCTCATCTCCGGCCAGGGCGCGGGCATGGCGATGGCGTCGGCCGCGGTGCTGGCCCAGGAACTGGGCCGGGGCCCCGTCGACCGGGCCCTGGCGGCCCACGAGGCCCGGCTGCGCCCCATCATCTTGCGGCTGCAGCGGCGCAGCCGCAAGCTGGCCCCGGTCTACGTCCCGGGCACCGCCTGGAGCTTCGCACTGCGCAACGCCGCCATGCGAGCCATGCCGCGCGCGCTGCTCAAGCGGTATTTCCTGAGCGGCCTGAAATCGGAACTGGAAGCGGCCGCCCTGCTGGGATAGGGGTCGTCCCGGCGATACGTTCGCATGGCGCGCCCCGCCGGCGCCCGATACGCGCGCGGCACGGGCGCCCCCCGCAACGGCTACTTCACCGTCTGGATGACCTCGAAGCCCTCGAATTCCGGGTGTCCCAGGTACAGCGAGCGCGTGCCGCCGCCCGCATTGCGGTGCGCGGCCCGGAACGCCTCGGACCGCGTCCAGGCCTCGAACGCGGCCTGGTCGGCCCAGACGGTATGGCTCGCGTACAGCATGTGGTCGTCCCGGCGCGGCCCCCTGAGCAGATGGAACTCGACGAAGCCCGGCACGTCCTTGAGGTGGGTATCGCGGCGGGTCCAGAGCCGTTCGAATTCCTCTTCCGCTCCGGGCGCCACCTTGAAGCGATTCATGGCGATATACATGCGTCGGGTCCTCTCGGGAATGGCGGCGTCAGGACCGCCGGGTTTTCAGCGGGCAGGTATCGAAGCCCAGCAACCGGTACAGCGGGCAATAGCCCGCCAGCCCGGTCAGCAACGGTATCACGCCCAGCCAGCCCCACCACCCCACGGTGCCCGTGGCGGCCAGGCCGATCAGGATCACGCCGGCCACGATACGCAAGGTCCGGTCCACGCTTCCGACATTGGATTGCATTGCTCAGCTCCTTTTCGGCAGATCGACGCACCAAGGCTAGCAGCCGGGCCCCGCCGCCGGCGCGCCGAAAGCGCGGATTCTTGACTTGCGTCAAGCACCTCGCCGATAGGCCCCGGAGCAAGCGATTCCATTACAGGTTATTTGATTTTGAATCACTCGAAAACAACGGCCCGTACGCACCCCGGCCCTTCCGCATACGCTCATAGAATGACGCCTGCCCGGCGCCCGCCGCGGGGCACGCCCGCCCCCCTGGCGGTCCATCGTCTTCCCGCCGCACCACAGCCGATGCCCAAGAAACTGCTCCTGCTCGTCGCCACCCTGGCCAGCCTGTGCTGGTGCCTGCCTGCGCAGGCGCAGTATTCCGTCGAGTCCGTCCCGAACCCGAAAAGCCGGGGCAGCGGCCACTACGTCAGTGATCCGGACGGCAACCTGGGCGCGGCTACCGTCGCCGAGCTCGACGCCATCAGCACGGGCATCGAACAGGCCAACGGCAGCGAATTCGCCATCGTCGTGGTCAACGATTACCAGGGCGGCAGCGACTTCCGCTTCGCCCTGGACCTCTTCACGCACTGGGGCATAGGCAAGCAGGGCAGCAATAACGGCCTGCTGCTGTTCCTGGCCATGGACCGGCGCGAGTACCGCTTCACCACCGGCTACGGCCTGGAAGGCATTTTTCCCGACGCGCTGCTCAAGCGCATCGGCGAGATCTACCTGGTTCCCTACCTGAAGGCCGGCAACACCGACATGGCGGTACTGGCCGCCGCCAAGGCGGTCGAAAGCGTGTTCCTGTCGCCCGAGCATCGGCTGGAGCTGGCGGGCCTGGAAGCCTACCGGCCCACCTTCTGGAACCGGAACGCCGCCGCGCTGGAACAGACCCTGTACGTGCTGGCGCTGTTCGCCGCCGGCTACGCCTGGATGAGCCTGGCGCGCCGAAGGGTGGCGAAGGCGCACGCCATCAGGGGCAAGCCGTACAAGGGGACCGCCTTCTGGTTCGCGGTGTTTGCCTCCGTGGTCAGCCTGTTCCTCACCCTGTTCCCGTTCGCCTTCCTGGACATGCTGCCCCGCGTCTACCGGCTCCGGAACCTGCCCTGCTTCGCCGCCGCCTTTGGCAGCTACGTGCTGCTCTTCCACTACTACGGCTGCCGGGAATTTCTCAAGAAAAGCACCCGGGACCAGAAAACCCGCCTGGACATGCAGGCGTCGTTCACCCGCCTGAGCCTGGTGCCGCTGCTGCTGGCGCCCTTCGCCTACAAAGCCTATTACGACCTCGGCCGGCAAGGCCGCAATGCCCGCCTGCGGGAAACCCCGCCCGCCACGCCCGGCAAATGGGCGCGCGTGAACCGCGACACGCTCAAGCCCGCGGATCTGAAAAAGTACCTGAGCAAGCTGCAACTGCAGGAAGAAAAACTGGGTGCCAGAGCCTACGAAATCTGGCTCGACCCGGACACCGGAAAGACCGAGATCGCCGACTTCCCCGGCGAGAGCGCCTCGCGCTACGACCTCTGCCCGAAATGCCACGGCCAGACCCTGAAGCAGCCGGAGATCAAGGTGCGCAAGCGCGCCACCTACTCCGAAACCGGAACGGGGGAACGCATCCGGACGTGCGCATTCTGCGACTATAAGGTATCGCTGGGACTGGTAACGCTGGCCAAGCTGCAAAGCGGCAGCTCGAGCTCCGGCGGATCCGGCGGCGGGGGCAGCAGCGGCGGCAGTTCGGGAAGCAGCTTCGGCGGAGGGTCCAGCGGCGGGGGCGGTGCCGGCGGCAGGTGGTGACGGGCAGCGCGGTTCGCACCGCCGCGCCCCGTCTGCGCCCGGCCAGCCAATTGCTGCAGGACGCCGCACGCAGGCGATTGCCGGAATGGGCAGCCCCGGCCAGACAAGGCCGACGCAACAAGCTACTGGACAGCGGAAACGCCGGCGCAGCCTCTACCGGGCATCGGCACGGCGCGCCAGCGGCGCCATCAGCGGTCCCAGGTCTTCCGCGAAGCGCTCCGCCGCCGGAGACAGGCTGAACCGCCTGCTGCGGTAGAGCATGATCTTGCGCAGCGTGGCGGGTTCCCGAAGCGGCACCAGCACCAGGTCATAGGGCTTCAACAGGCGCGCGGTGTAGTCGGAGCAGATGACGATGCCCAGGTTCTCGTTGGCCAGCGCGAGCGCGGTGGTGATGTTCCCCACCTCCATGCGGTGCTCGAAAGTGACCTGGTAGTCCGAGTCGCGCGCCATTTGCGGAGCCGCGCCGTTGGCGAGCAATATGAATTGCTCGCCTTTGAGCTCGCGCCACCGCACGCTGCTGCGGCCGGCGAACGGGTGCCGTATGGAGCAGGCCACGTTCAGCGGCGACGAGAACAAGGCCACGGCGGCAATGCCCGGGTCGCAGTTGCGTTCCGGACCCACGCCCAGATCGGCATCGCCGCGCAGCAGCAGTTCCTGCAGGCGGTCGAACTGCGAATCCACCTGCACCACTTCTATTTCCGGCCAGCGCTCGCGGAAGCGGGTGCAGGCGGGCGGCAGGATGGTCCCGCTGAGCAGCTGTGAGGCTGCGATGCGGACGATGCCCGACTTGCGCTGGCGGATGCTGGCCAGGGAGCGCTGGAGGCTCTGGTGCTCGGACAGCAGCCGTTCGCTTTGCTCCAGCAGCATCTGGCCCGCCTGGGTCAGCCGCACCGAACGCGTCGTCCGGTCGAACACGCGAAAACCCGTTTCCTCTTCCAGCCCCTTGACGATGAGGCTGAGCGCAGGGCCGCTAAGGTTGTGGACCTGGGCAGCCTCGGCGAAGCTGCCCAGGCGGGCAACCGTAACGAAGACCTGCAGCTGTCGAATCGATAGTGCCATCGGCGTGACTCTCCTGGGCGCACCGCTTGCGGTCGGTCTGGCCCACACTATAGGCCGGGAACCGGCCCTGGCGGGCGCTGCGGCAAGGCGGCGCCTGCGGAGGATGTCGCGATGGACAACAGGAAGGGGCAGCGCCTGCCGCCCATGCGCGCGCCGGCCGGTACCCGCCGGCACCGCCGTCAGTTGACCGTGGCGCCCGAGTCTCGTACCGCCTGCCCCCAGCGCTGGATCTCGTTCATGACCCGCTGCTGCGTTTCCTCGGGCGTGTGCGGGGTCATGACGATGCCTTGCCGGCGGAAGGTCTCCTGGAACTGCGCATCGGCCTGGACGTCGCGGATGACCTGGTTCAGCTTGTCGACGATGGGCTTGGGCGTGCCCACGGGCGCCAGCACCGTGAACCATGAGCCGGCCTCGTAGCCCTTCAGGCCGCGCTCCTGCATGGTGGGCGTGTCGGGAAACTGCGGCGAGCGCTCGGCGCCGGTCTGCGCCAGCGCGATCAGCTTGCCGGCCTGTACGTGCGGCAGGACCACCAGCGGGGTGTCGATGACCAGGTCCACCTGGTTGGCCAGCAGCGCCGTCACCGCGGGGGCCGAGCCCTGGTAGGGCACGTGCGTGAGGTTGATGCCTGCCGCCTTGGCGAACATCACGGTGGCGAGGTGGGGCGACCCGCCCATGCCGGACGTGCCGTAAGTCAGCGGCTTGTCGGCGGACTGCTTGGCATGGTCGACCAGCGCCTCGAAGGTGGTGATCTTGCTGGCCGGGTTCACCGTCAGGATCAACGGCGTGGCTCCCACGTCAGCCACGGCGGTGAAATCCTTTTCCGTGTCGTAAGCCAGCGTGTTCTTCATCAGGGTGGCGTTGATGGCGAAGGGCGGCGTGATCCACAGCAGCGTATAGCCGTCCGGCGCGCTTCGGGCCACCAACTGCGAGCCGATGGCGGTGCCCGCCCCCGGCTTGTTCTCGACCAGCACGGTCTGGTTCAGCCGCTTGCCCATTTCCGCGGCCAGGCCGCGCGCCAGGTTGTCGGAGGCGCCGCCCGGCGAGAACGGCACGATCAGCCGGATGGGTTGGTTGGGATAGTCGCCGGACGCGGCCGTCGCGGGCGCGGCCACCGCGGCCGCCAGAATGCCGCACGCTGCCGCCAGGGATTTCAGGACTGTCATCGTCTCTCTCCTAAGTGTTGTTGGCGCTGCTGCAAGACGCTCTTTATCTGCCGGTGTATCTCGGCTTTCTCTTTTCCAGGAACGCGTTCAGGCCTTCGGCCTTGTCGGCGCTGTCCTCCACCTTGCGCACCATGAGCGTGGTGCGCATCATCCGTTCGGCGGGCGAAGCGGGCAGCACGCCGCCGTTGACATACTGCTTGAGCGAGGCCAGCACCAGCGGCGCGGACTCGGCGAGCTCGGCCGCCAGTTCGATGGCGCGCTCCACCTGCCTGCCCACCGGCACCACCTCGTTGACCATGCCGACCTCGTAGGCGCGCCGCGCGTCCAGCGTCCTGCCCAGCAGCATGACCTCCATCGCCACCTTGTGGGGAATGCGCGCCGCCAGGCCCGCGATCATCCCGCCGGTGAAGCCCAGCCTGGCCTCGGGGTAGGAAAAGCGGGTGTTCTCGGCGGCGACCGCCAGGTCCGCCATCATGGCCATCACCATGCCGCCGCCCACGCACCAGCCCGCCATCGCCGCGATGACGGGCTTGGTGGTGTGGATGCCGACCCCCTCCACCACGCGCCAGAACTCGGGCAGGTCGCGGACGTCCGCGCCTCCCGTGAAAGCCTCGTTGCCCCTGCCGGTCAGCACCGCCACCTTCTGGCCGCCCTGTTCGAAATCCGCGAACGCCTGTTGCAGCTCGACGGCCATGCCGCTGCTGATGGCGTTGCGTTTCTCCGGCCGGTCCATGACGATGACGGTCACGCCGTCGGGCCGGTTCTCTATCGAGATCGTTGGCATACTGTCTCCTTGGATGCCTGGATGCGGTACGGCTTACCGCGCCGTTGGATGCGCGGGAAAATCAAGCGATGCGCAGTCTGCCGTCCACCGCCCGGCACGCCTCGCGGCCGACGATCAGCGGGTTGATGTCGAGCTCGAAATCCCTGTCGCCCAGGTCGCAAGCCAGCCAGCTCACGCGGTGGATGGCGTCGACGACGGCGTCCAGGGCCAGGGCGCGTCCCCGGTAGCCCTTCAGCACAGGCCAGATCGGCAGCGTTGCGAGGAGGTTGCGGATATGGTCCGGATGCACCGGCGCGCGGGCGATCGCCATCGCGCCCAGGATCTCCACCAGGATGCCGCCCGCCCCGAACACGACGATGGGCCCGTACTGCGCGTCGCGGCGCGCGCCGACGATGAGCTCCAGCTCGCCGCGGATCATGGCCTGCACCGCCACGCCCTGTATCCGGGCGCCGGGCACCGCCTTCAGGGCGTTGCCGCGGATGCCGGCGAAGGCCGCGCGCACGGCGCCGGCGTCGGCCACGTTGACCGCCACGGCCTGCGCCTCGGTCTTGTGGACGATATCGGGCGAGACGATCTTCATGACCACCGGATACCCCAGGCGATCGGCGATCGCGACCGCCTCGTCGGCGTCGGCAGCCACCTCGCCCGCGTTGACGGGGATGCCGTAGCGGGAGAACAGCGCCTTGCTGCGCTGCTCGTCGTATTCCCCGGCGCCGGGCGCCTGCGCGGGCGGGGGCAGGTCCGCAGGCCGCGCGGCTTCCCGGGGCAGCACGGTCAGGCCGCGCCGGCGCCAGGCGGACCACACATCCACCGCCTCGCCCGTGGTGTTGGTATAGGGCAGCCCCCGCTCCCTCAGCATGGCGCGCAGCGCCTCGCTGGCATGGCCCGCCTCCAGCGTGAACAGCACCGGCTTGCCCGCCGGCTGCCGGCCGCGCTCGGGCTGCGCCAGGGCGAACTCGCGCAGCCACATATGCGGCGCCATCGCCACCGGGATCTGGATGCCGTCGGTCTGCGGGTCTTCGTCGAAGGCCTTCATGACCGCCCGCGCCACCAGGGCCGGGTCGGCCGTCTTGCGGCCGCCGAAATCCACCGGGTTGTTGGCCTGCCCCTTCGGGAAATGCTCGGCCAGCGCGGCCTGCGTGCCGGCGGAAAACTCCGCCAGCGATACGCCGTGCTCGGCCAGCGCGTCGGAAGTCAGCGCGCCGCCGCCGCCCGAAGGCGTGAGCAGCGCCAGCCGCTCGATGCGGCGGTCGCCGTAGCGCACCATCAGCGCGGCCAGCGTGGTCATCGCACCGATGTCGTCCATGAGCGTGATGCCGGCGTCGCGGCACACGGCCGCAAAGGTGGCGTAATCGCCCGCGATGCTGGCGGTATGCGAGAACGTCGCCCGCCCGCCCGCGTCGGTGCGCCCGGCCTTGACCGCCAGCCAGGGCTTGCCCGCCAGGCGGGCGCGGCGCGCCACTTCGATCAGGCGCGCGGGATGCTTCACGCCCTCGATATAGGTGCAGATGACCTTGGTATCCAGGTCGTCGACCAGGAACTCCACGAAATCGCACAGGTCCAGGTCTGCCTGGTTCCCCACCGAAAACCCATGGCTGAACCCGATGCCCTGCGACCACGCCCGGTCGAAAAAGCAGGTCATCAGCGCCCCGCTCTGGCTCACCAGCCCGATGGCCTGCTGCGGCAGCGACTCGATCTCCAGCACGGGCGAAGAACACAGCACCAGCTTGTTGGCCGCGCTGATGATCCCCAGGCAATTGGGCCCCACCAGCCGCATGCCGCCCGCGCGCGCGATCGCCACGATCTCGTTTTCCAGCTTCCTGCCGGCCTCGTCGGCGTCGGAGAACCCGGACGTGATGATGACCCCGCAGCCCACGCCCATACGCGCGGCCACTTCGATCTGCGCCTTGATGGCCGGCTGCGGAATGGTCAGCACCACCATGTCCGGCACCCGGGGCAGCGACTCCAGGCCGGGATACGACTTCAGCCCGAACAGCGTGTCGCGCGAGGGATTCACCGGAAACACCTCGCCCGGGAAATCGTGGCGCAGCAGCATGCGCAGCAGCCGGCCGCCGAACTTGGTCTGGTCTTCGGATGCCCCGACCACCGCGATCGAACCGGGGCGCAGCAATTGCCCGAGCGTGGCCGCACCGGCCGTGGGTATCGTGCCTTCCAAAATCGTCTCCTGATGCACGCGCCGGAATTCGTGGATGCCGGCTGGTCTTTTCTTCGTTGCCTTCGGCCTGCGACGCCGTGGCGGCGGGCGCAGCGGCGATTGCGGACCGTCTCGGAACACCGCATATCGCCCCTCAGGCATGAGGCAGGACCATTATGGAGACGCATTGATAAGAATTTCTAAGTAAGCGGCAAGACTAACTTAGCTCGCGCGGCAGGCCCCGCGCCGTCCAAGGTGCCACTTGCCGCGGCGGGATAGGCGGCCGCGGGCTCCGGCGGCACGGGACATACCGTGCCGCCGGCTGGAAGAGCGGCCTAATCTGAACTGCCCCCGAAGTTTGGACATCGTCCAACTTTCAGGGGGCAGTTCATAATCGGCCGCTTCTTGCGCGAGATCAAAAAGATTCCGGCCTTTTTCTTAAAGATATATATAAAATAGATTTTATGTCGCTGGTGCCGCATGACCGGCGCACAGGCACCCCGGCCCCGCATGCGCCGCCAACGCATATCATCGACCCGCCACCCGCACGCGACGTCCCATGATCGAGTTCTACCCGCAGATCAAGCATGCCCATATCGGGCTGGCGCTCTGGAGCGGCATGTTCTTCGCGCTACGCGGCGCCGGCTCGCTGTCCGGCATGCGCTGGCCGCACTGGACGGGCGTGCGCATGACCAGCTATGCCGTGGACACGGCCCTGCTGACGGCCGCGCTGATGCTGCTGTCCATCGTGCCCGCATCGCTCTATGCCAACGGCTGGCTGCTCTCGAAGCTGGTCATGCTGGCGGCCTATATCGGCTTCGGGATCGTAGCGCTGCGGCGCACCCGCGGCCGCGCCGTGCGGGCCGGCTGCTACGGCGCGGCGCTGCTGGCCTTCGCCATGGCCTACGGCATCGCCCGCACCCACCATCCCCTGGGATGGCTGGCGCCGCTCACTCTCGACTAGCCGGACACCGACGCATGACCTTCGCACACCCCCACCCCGACGCGCCCCTTTGCACCGAAGCGGAAATCTCCCGCCTGGTCCACGCGTTCTACGCCCGGGTCAGGCAGGACGCCGCGCTCGGCCCCATCTTCCAGGCCCATGTCGAAGACTGGGACCTGCACCTGGCCAAGCTGGTCGACTTCTGGTCTTCCATCCTGCTGCGTACCGGCCGCTTCAACGGCACGCCCATGCCCAAGCACGCGGCGCTGCCCGGCCTGGACGCCTCCCTGTTCGAGCGATGGCTGGCCCTGTTCCGCGACACCGCCGCCGAGCAGCCCAACCGCCGCATGGCCGAGCGCGCCTGCGAGATGGCGCAGCGCATCGCACAGAGCCTGTGGATGGGCTACCAGATCAGCCGCTCGCCCGATGCCATTCCCACGGGGCTGCCCCATGCCTGAACTGCTGCGCATCCACGAGCCGGGACCGGGCGCGGGACCGGCCCCGCAATGGCGGGCGTTCCTGGAACTGGGCTTTCGCCCCCTCTACCTGGCGGGCTGCCTGTGGGCGGCCGTGTCGGTGGCGCTGTGGGTCTACGCGCCGCAATGGCTGGCGGGCACTCTGTCCGGGGTGTTCTGGCACGCGCACGAAACGCTGTGGGGGTTCGTGGCGACCATCGCCGTGGGCTTCCTGCTCACCGCCGGAGCCAACTGGACCGGCATCAATCCCCTGCGCGGGCCGCCCCTGGCGGCGCTGGCGCTACTGTGGGCGGCGGCGCGCGCCGGCTTCCTGGCGCCGGGGCCGGCCGCCTTCGGTGCCGCCGCGCTGTGCGAACTGCTGTTCTTCGCCTGCGCCGCCGCCGCGCTGGGCCGGTCGATCTACCGCGCGCGCAGCCGGCGCAACTACGGCGTGCCGATTCTCGTCCTGGGACTGGGCGGGGCCGACGCCCTCTACCTGCGGGCCGCCTGGGCGGGCGACTATGCAGGGCTGATGCCGCGCTTCGCGGCCGGCCTGCTGTGCATGGCGGTGATCGCGCTGCTGGTATCGCGGCGCGTGATCCCCTTCTTCGCTATGCGCGCCGTGGCCGGGCTGGCCATCCCCATGCACACCGGCAGCGGCCAGTGGCAGCTGGCCGCGGGCGTGCTGGCTATTGTGTTTCTGTTGCTGGGCTGGCAACCCGCCCTGGCCGCCGCGCTGGCGGCGGCCGGCGGCCTGGCATTGTGGCAGGTGCTGGCCTGGCGCCCCTGGGCCGTGCGGCGGGTACCCCTGCTATGGATACTCTATGCCGGCTATGCCGGCCTCGGGGCCGGGCTGCTGGTGGCCGCCGCCCACGCCGCCGGCTGGGTGGCGCGCGGGGCGTGGCCGGTGCACACGATAGGCGTAGCCGGCTTTTCCGTGCTGATCATCGGCATGGTCACCCGCACGGCGCTCGGCCACCTGGGCCGGCCCCTGCGCACCGACCGCAGCATGGTGGCCGCCTACCTGCTGGTGATCGCCGCCGCCGCGCTGCGCCTGGCGGCACTGGCGCCCACCCACTACTCCATGGCCGCCCTGCACGCCTCGGCCGCAGCGTGGGTGCTGGGCTTCGCGCTCTACCTGTGGCGCTTCTTCCCCCTGCTGATCCGCCCGCGCGCCGACCGGCCCGCCCCGTCCGCCCCGTCCGCCAGGCCGGCCGGCATCGCCGTCACGCCGCGCCAGCCTTCCTGACCCGCCCCCCCCCGCATGCGACTGACCACCCTCACCGACTACGCGCTGCGCCTGCTGATGTACGTGGCGCAGCGGCCCGAACGCCTGTGCACCATTGCCGAAGTCGCCCGGGCCTACGGCATTTCCGAGGCGCACCTCATGAAAGTCACCCACCAGCTCGGCCTGCGCGGCTGGCTGGAGACCGTGCGCGGCAAAGGCGGCGGCATGCGCCTGGCCCGCGCGCCCGCCGACATCAACCTGGGCGAGGTCGTGCGCAGCATGGAACCCGACTTCGCCCTGGCCGAATGCTTCGCCACGGGCAACCAATGCGCGCTGACCGGCCATTGCCGGCTGGCCGGCGTGCTGGGCGGCGCCCTGGACCAGTTCCTGGCCCACCTGGACGGCTACACGCTGGCCGAACTCCTGCCCGGCACCGACCTGGCGCTGCCCGGCGCGCGGAAAATCCGCGTGCAGCCTCGCAAGCCGTCATGAGCTACGGCCTGCTGCTCACCCTGCACCTGCTGGCCGCCATCGCCTTTGCCGGCACGGTGTTCTTCGAAGTCGTCATGCTCGCCGGCATGCGCCGGCATCTGCCGGCCGGGCTCGCGCGCGAATTCGAACGCGTGCTGGGCAACCGGGCCACCGCCATCATGCCGTGGGTGCTGCTGGCCCTGTATGCCGCCGGCATCGGGCTGGCCTGGCAGCATCGCGCGGCCCTGGCCCAGCCGCTGGCCAGCAGCTTCGGCATCCTGCTCGGCGCAAAGATCCTCCTGGCCGCGAGCGTGCTGGGCCACTTCGCCACCGCCATGGCCTGGCGCCGCCGCGGCACGCTCAACGGCCGGCGCTCCCGCCGGCTGCACGTAAGCGTGTTCTGCCACGTGGCGGGGATCGTGTTGTTGGCGAAGGGGATGTTTTATCTGGGTTGAGGCGTTGCCGGCGGGGGA